>Ga0207641_10000022_pt1 | contig 279334 bp, 295 predicted proteins | sample KBSSwiS62_FD_184306 | JGI IMG/M metagenome (GOLD analysis project Ga0207641, IMG submission 184306) | Switchgrass rhizosphere microbial communities from Kellogg Biological Station, Michigan, USA - KBS Switchgrass S6-2 (SPAdes) (version 2) | ecosystem: Host-associated > Plants > Roots >... | reverse complement strand
CGGGCCAGGCGTTCCGGCCGACGCATTGGCGCAGCTTGGAATACCCTTTCAACGCTTCGATCCCTCTCGTAGCCGCGAGACGGGCGGCGCGGGTCTTGGGCTCGCGATCGTGCGCGCACTCGCGGGCCGCGACCAGGCTGACGTGATATTCACGCCGGGATCGCCCGCGGGGCTGCGCGTGATGATCCGCTATCCTCGCATCCAAAACTAACGGCGAGAGCGTGAGTATGGCTGCCACATATCGAAGGCAACTTTCGCACATGGTTCGCGCCACCCCCGCGCATCCCGGACCGGATCGGCGGGGGTGGAAAATGTGATGGGAAGCTGAAGATCCCTCCCCTTCCCATCCCTTGCTAGGCCGCGAACTGGTTCATTGTATTGTGCTCGCCGCCTGCTTTGAGAGCGGCTTCGCCGGCAAAATATTCCTTGTGGTCGTCGCCGATGTCGGAGCCAGACATGTTCTGGTGTTTTACGCACGCGATACCTTCGCGGATTTCCTTGCGCTGCACGCCCCTGACATAACCCAGCATGCCGGCATCGCCGAAATATTCTTTCGCCAGATTGTCCGTGCTGAGCGCGGCGGTGTGGTACGTTGGCAAGGTGATCAGGTGATGGAAGATGCCGGCGCGTGCCGCTGCGTCCTTCTGGAAGGTGCGGATGCGCTCGTCGGCTTCGTCCGCCAATGGCGTGCTGTCATAATCGACGCTCATCAGCCTGGCGCGATCGTAACCGGAGACATCCCTGCCCTCCTGGGCCCAGGCATCGAATACCTGCTGACGGAAATTGAGGGTCCAGTTGAAAGAAGGCGAGTTGTTGTAGACCAGCTTGGCGTTGGGCACGACTTCGCGAATGCGATCCACCATGCCGGCAATCTGTTCGATATGGGGTTTTTCCGTCTCGATCCACAGGAGATCAGCGCCATTCCGGAGCGAGGTGATGCAATCGAGCACGCAGCGATCCTCGCCGGTTCCGGCACGGAACTGAAAGAGATTGCTTGGCAGGCGCCTCGGCCGCAACAGCTTGCCGTCCCGATTGAGGATCACGTCGCCATTCTTCGCCGTGGCAGGATCGATCTCTTCGCAATCCAGGAAGCTGTTATACTGGTCGCCGATATCGCCCGGCTCCTTGCTGACAGCGATCTGCTTGGTGAGACCGGCGCCCAGCGAATCCGTGCGGGTTACGATGATTCCATCCTCGACGCCCAGTTCTAGGAAGGCGTAGCGACACGCCCTCACCTTCGCGAGGAAGTCCTCATGGGGGACGGTCACCTTGCCATCCTGGTGGCCGCACTGCTTTTCATCGGACACCTGATTCTCGATCTGGAGCGCGCAGGCGCCTGCCTCTATCATCTTGCGGGCCAGCAGATAGGTCGCCTCGGCATTGCCGAAGCCCGCGTCGATATCGGCGATGATCGGCACGACATGGGTCTGATACGTGTCAACGGCGTGGAGCAGGCGCTGCTCCTCGAGCTGGTTGCCGTCTTCGCGTGCCTTGTCGATCTCGCGGAACATCATGCCTAACTCGCGGGCGTCCGCCTGGCGCAAGAACGTATAAAGTTCCTCGATCAGCGCCGGAACCGAGGTCTTCTCGTGCATCGACTGATCGGGCAAGGGACCGAAATCCGATCGGAGGGCGGCGATCATCCAGCCGGACAGATAGAGATATCTGCCCTTCGTCGTGCCGAAGTGCTTCTTGATGGAGATTATCTTTTGCTGACCGATGAACCCGTGCCAGCAACCCAGGGATTGGGTATAGTTCGCCGGATCGGCATCATAAGCCGCCATGTCCTTGCGCATGATGGCGGCAGTGTAGCGCGCTATATCCAGGCCGGTCTGGAAGCGATTCTGGCGACGCATGCGCGCCACGGATTCCCCGTCGATGCTGTTCCATGAAGCGCCTTGCGTTTTGATCAGCGCGTCAAAATGCGCGATATCATCCTGATAGGTCATGTGGTTCACCCCTTGCGGCATTGATCGTCTTCAGCCCAACCGACCCAGGCGATGATAAAGGTTGCTGAACTTGGTGGATTCAGGCTTGTCCTGGATCGCCTTCAGATAATGAAGCACGGCTTCCTTCATCAGGCCGAAATCTTCCGTGGAAAAGACGGCGCGGCTGCGCGTGGGTTCGGTCATGAGATTTTCTCCGTTGGGTAACTGGCTGCACTTCCAAGCGTACGTCCAAGTTGTTTTGATGGACGCCAGCATTTCGCGCGAGATAATTTGTAAGGAAAAGTTGCAATAAGGTCTGCATCCAGCCACAATGATTTGAAATGTTGTAAAGATATGACAAACGAGCGGACTGGTGGCATGGCTGAAAAGAAACTGTTTGCCGGACACGCGATCAAGCGATTGAGACGCGCAGGGGCGCTGACGCAGGCTGCCCTGGCGCATGCGCTTGATATTTCGCCCAGCTATCTCAATTTGCTGGAACGCAATCAGCGGCCTCTCTCCGCTGCGATGATGCTTCGGCTGGCCGACCAGTTCGATTTCGACCCGCGAACGCTTGGCACCGAGGTGCCCGGCGGCGGTATCGACGGGCTTCGACGGCGGCTGGCTGATCCGCTGTTCGCCGATCTCGCCATTGATCGCCAGGAGATGGAGGAATGGCTGGCCTCCGCGCCTGGAGGCGCCGAAGCGTTCGCGCGGGCATTTGATCGCATGACGGAACAGTCCACTGATGACAGGGGCGCTGCCAGCCGCGGGCCGGTTTCCATGGTCCGGCAGGAAATAGAGCGCTGGCGAAACCATTATCCTGATCTTGATGCGCAGGCCGAGGGCCTGGCTGACGAGCTATGGCTGGGCGCGGCCGACCTCTATGGCGCAATCAACGAACGTCTCCGGGTAAAGCATCAGCTGGCCATTCGCATCCTGCCGGCAGATGTGATGCCCGATCACTTTCGGCGGCTCGATCTTCATGCACGCCAGCTGCAGCTCTCCGAAATGCTCGAACCGCAATCGCGCCTGTTCAATAGTGCAAATCTTCTGGCACAATTGGAAGCACGGGCCGAAATCGATGGGCTCGTGAAGGGCGCGGCCTTCGGCGACCGTGCGGCCGACGCCCTATATCGTCGTCACCTGTATGGCTATTTCGCGGCGGCGCTGATGATGCCGTATGCGCGCTTTCTTCGCGCGTGCGAGGGCAGCGGTTATGACGTCGTGTTGCTTCAACGACGCTTCGGCGCCAGTTTTGAACAAATCGCCCATCGTTTGACGACACTGCAGCGGGTCGGTGCGCGGGGGCTACCCTTCTTCATGTTGCGGATTGATCGGGCGGGACAGGTCTCCAAACGCTTTGGCGGCGCCAGCAACGCACCGATCGTGGAAGCCCCGGGGCGCTGTCCGCTCTGGAATCTTCACGGCGCTTTCTCCCGGCCACAGGATATACTGGCTCAACTGGTCGAGCTTGAAAATGAAGACCGCTGGTTCACGCTGTCGCAATCCGTGCACGGCCCCGGCATGGGGCTGCGCGGAACGGACGCCGACTTCGCGGTCTCTCTCGGGCTGAAAGCAGAGTACGCAGCCCCGGTGATTTACGCGCGGGGATGGAACCTCAGCGCTGGCGATGCGCAACCCATCGGCCTGGGATGCGTCAATTGTACGCGAACGGCATGCGCCCAGCGTAGCGCCCCCCCACATGGTCGCCCGCTCAAATTCGACGACCGCGAACGCGGCCTGTCGCCATTTACATTTTCGGCAGACTAGGCGCGTTGAGGGGGGTTATATGACAAATGCCGTGGAGCGGTCCGCCGCGACCTATTCCTCAAGGCGACCCGCAGCATCACGATCGCGGTCGTATCGTTTCGCGAGTGGAAAAGGCGGCAACCAGGACTCGCGACGGACGATCCAGCTTTCGTAGGTCGGCATCAGCTGGTCCGGGGCATCCAGGGATCCCAGGTGCACTTCGATTTCGTCAGCAGCGCGTGCGAAAACGGAAGAGCCGCAACGGGGACAGAAAAATCGCCCGCCATAATCGCGTGTTTCGCCGTCGATCGTCACTGCATCCTGAGGGAACACCGCGGAAGCGTAAAAAAGCGCCCCATGATGCTTGCGGCAGTCGAGACAGTGACAAAGGCCGACCCGGTATGGCAGCCCCGACGCCACAATTCGGACGTCGCCGCACAGACAACCGCCGGTGAATCGGTCCATGCCGCGTCTCCTCCAAAGCAGATTGAACCCGTGACCTCCGCGATGTCAACGAGAGCATGCAGCCTGCCAGAGCGCGCATCCTGCCCACTATCGCTTTGCGCGGAAGCGCTTGCGGAGGGGGGCTTGCCTTGCCCTCTCCGGTGTCGTGACGTCTGGTGATTTCGTTGCTAAACAACGACCGCCGCAGACCCCAACTTCACGGCAGAAACGACCGAGGGGACGATCGATTTCCATGAGTGGATCGGGGACAGTTGGGCGATCCTGTTTTCCCATCCCAAAGATTTCACGCCGGTCTGCACGACGGAACTGGGCTACATGGCGAAGCTCAAGCCCGAATTCGACAAGCGCAACACCAAGATCATCGGCCTGAGCGTAGATCCGGTCGGCAATCATGCAAAGTGGGCGCAGGATATTGCCGAAACCCAAGGGAGTGCGCCCAACTATCCGATGATCGGCGACACCGAGCTGAAGGTGGCCAAGCTCTACAACATGTTGCCCGAGGAGATCGAAGGCGGCTCGGACGGCCGCACCGCCGCCGACAACGCAACCGTCCGCACCGTCTTCATCATTGGCCCCGACAAGAAGATCAAGCTGATGCTCAGCTATCCCATGACCACGGGACGCAATTTCGACGAGATCCTGCGCGTGCTGGATTCCATGCAGCTCACCGCCAGGCATCGGGTGGCGACCCCGGTCAACTGGCAGCATGGCGACAAGGTCATCATCGCGGGCTCGGTTACGGACGATGAGGCAAAGACCATCTATCCGAACGGCTGGGAAGCGCCGCGGCCCTACCTGCGCATCGTACCGCAGCCCCGATAGGCCCTGTGCTGTTCGAGATCTTCACCGCCGGCGGGTGCCGTTCGTACATGCTGGGCTGCGCGGCATCGCGCGCCGCGATTCTGATCGATCCGGAGCTTAGCCTCATCGATCATTATCGCGGGCACCTGATGCGGGATGCCCTTGCCATCCGGTATATCGTGGATACCCACACGCATGCCGACCATTTTTCCGCAAGCCGACAGCTCGGCAAGGCGTTCGGCATTCCCGTGGTGATGCATCGGCTGAGCGCGGCGCCCTATGCCGATCTGCGGCTCGACGACGGCGACATGCTGATAGCCGGCGATCTCAAGATCATGGCGATGCATACGCCGGGCCATACGCGCGACTCGATGTGCCTGGTGATGGACGACCGCGTCTTCACCGGCGACACGCTGCTGATCGGCGGAACAGGACGCACCGACCTGCCCAGCGGAGACCCGCACGCGCTTCACGAAAGCCTCTTTGAAAAGCTGCTCAGATTGCCAGGCGATACGCTGGTCTATCCCGCGCACGACTATAAGGGCCGTGATCATTCCACCATTGCCGACGAGATCGCGTCCAATCCACGCCTGCAGAAGACAGAGCGGCCGGCGTTCGTGGCGATGATGCGGGATCTCGATCTGGCCGCCCCGACCCACCTGACCGAAGCGCTGCGCACCAACATGAGCGGCGGGAAGACCGTGGCTCAACTCCTGTCCGAAGCTGCTTCCCGTGTCCCCTTCATCTCCATGCGCGAGCTGAACAGCCGGCTTGGCGACAACAGTGGCGATCTGGTGGTGATCGATCTGCGCGAGAAGGAAGCATTTGAGGCAGGACATATCGGCACCTCCCGGCATCTGCCGCGTGGGCAGCTCGAGCTGCGGGTGAATAGCGAGTTGCCCGATCCAACAGTGCGGATCATCACCTGCTGCGAATATGGCAAGATATCGACCCTCGCCGCCGCCACCCTGCGCGAACTTGGCTATATGCGGGCGACAGCGCTCGATGGCGGCATCGCGGCGTGGCGAGAGGCTGGTTATGCTCTGGAACCGAGCGGCTAACCTCCAGCCCGAAAACGGAAATGAAAAATCCCGCAGGCCCACGGCCTATTACGGGAATTACATGGAGCGCCGACGGCGTGACGGAAGTATCCGGCGATGGGAGGTCAGAACAGTCCTATGCGTATATCACGTATCACGCGGCTTGCTGGATCGTGCGCAATACCGCGTAGGGATCGAATGGCTTCGGAACGAAGAACGCGTCCGCCGGCAATTCGGAAACGGCGGGTCTGATCGCACCCGAAGCGATCACAAGCAGCGTCGGCGGGTATCGATCGCGAATGTAGTGCGCAAGCCTGATACCATCCATGGAACCCGGCATCTGGATATCGGTGAGCACGATCGTGATGCTGGGATTGTCCATCATCATCGCGATCGCCGCGTCCGCGTTTGCCGCGTCGAAGACCCGAAAGCCGGCATCCTCGAAAAAGTCGACCAGGTCAAAGCGGATAAGTGCCTCGTCCTCCACGATCAGGATGGTCTTGCCAGAATTACTCACCTGTCCCATGTCTATTCGCTCACCATCGCCGCCGTTTTGGAATTGGCGTATAAACCCTGTAATAACGCACAACGGATTGTAGTCCAGCGATGTTTCGCAGCAGGAATAACCGAAAGCGTGCGGGAGTGCGGCTTTGTTGCACAATTCCTGACGGGTTTTATGGAGGCTTTATTTGATATTACTACGCAACGCGGATGGTGTTGGGTGTACCGATTTGCGAGAATCGATTGAAGATTGCAGCACGGACTTTGAGTTCGGTTATCTGACGATCGAAAGTGCGCGCCATGACGCGCTGAGAAATCGTTCCGCTGCGATCGCAACGACCCGCTCCAGCGTGTCCGCCTTGCTGCCCGATGCCGATCCTTTCACGATCGTCACGGCACCAATGCGCTCGGATGCCCGAACAGCTCACGTCCCAGATTTACCGGCATGGTGAGCAGGAACCAGTACATTGCGTTCCACCACAGCATCGAAGTCAAGGCGCGCACCGTCTCGCGCTTGATGCCCGGCGCGTAGCGATCGGGCTTGCCCAGCCGCAGAAATGTTGGATGCCCCTTCTCATCCACCCGCATGAGCGAATAGGCCATCAGCGCGCCGTAAAAAGCGAACGGCAATGCGGGCCAGAGCAATGGCTCGGCTCCTCCGCCGCTTGTCGTGATCACTGGCCCCAACGCGTCGACATAATTCCATATGCCGGCGTCAACCGAAGCGCCGTCCACGAGAAGATTGTACCCGTAGAAAATCGGGGTAGCGATAATCAGCGAGATCGCCAGCAGCGGCACGGCGGGAAGCGCCTTGTGCGCCTTTCGCAGGAGGAAGATCAACACCGTGTATATGAACGTGAAAAACACGGGATAGGAAAAGATCAGGAAGACCGGTTTGTTGGGCGCGGTCCACCATGTCGAACCCCATGGCAGCAGATTGAGATCAGGCGAATAAAGCAGATATCCGCCCCAGTTGCTGAAGAATTCCTGCCAGAACATGCTCCACGCACCGAAGAACATCAGGGCGGTGTTGCTCAGCTCCGATCTGCCGCGATGGCGCCAGATCAGATAGCCGGACATCACGCAGAACAGGGTGATCCACATGATATCGTTGTTGATGGGCGGAATTACGGGATGCGGTATCTGATCCACGGGTCAGTTGCCCCCGCCGGAATGCGCATGCAAATACTGGATTGTCAGGTTGATCCCTCCCTAATACTCCGCGCGCTCCCGGCACAGTAGTGAACAGCCTCGATAGTCCATCACTGGCCGTGCGATTACAATAAAATATTGTGCCGGATGAAACGACAGCGTTGGCGGTAAAAAACAATATGCTAGGGCCTTCAAATGCAGGTTTCGCAGATCTGGCGCTATCCGGTGAAAAGCCTTGGTGGGCAAAGCCTCAACTACTCGGCGGTCGATCCGATCGGCCTGGCGAGTGACAGGCGCTGGCTTGTCGTCAACGGGCACGACCGCTTCCTGACGCGGCGCGAACTTCCGAAAATGGCGGAGGTGCGGGTGGAGTTGATTGAGGGGGCCATCGTCCTGCACCATGAAACCCACGGCGCGCTAACGGTGCATGAGCCCGCGGAGGGCGCGGAGACGCGCAATGTTACCGTCTGGCGGGACCGGCTTCCGGCACGAAACGCCTCCGAGGAAGCCAGCGCCTTTCTTTCGCAAGCACTCGAAAAGCCGGTCCGGCTCGTCTGGATGCACGATATTCTGGCGCGGCCGGTGGCCCAAAACCATGGCAAGCCCGGTGATCATGTAAGCTTCGCTGATGGGTTTCCACTTCTGCTCACCACTCAGCAATCTCTGGATGACCTCAATGCGCGGCTGGCCTCGCCCGTCACGATGCGCCGCTTTCGACCGAACATCGTCATTGCCGGCGCATTGCCCTGGGCGGAAGACACGTGGCGTCGCATCAGGATCGGCGGCCTCAGCTTCCGCGTCGTCAAACCCTGTTCGCGCTGCGTCATCATAACACAGGATCCTGATACGGGCGTGCGGCGTGATGCAAACGAGCCGCTGGCAACGCTGCGTTCTTTCCACGCGGCATCCAGCGGCGAAATCATGTTTGGCCAGAACGTCATTCCCGACGGCGCAGGGACGATCCGGATTGGCGATCCAGTCGAAATTCTCGAAGAGGGTCCATCGAACCTTTTGTGACATCACGCGCTTTTCCAAAAAAACTTCGTGCTTGAGGAACTTATGCAGATGAAATCCGCCGTGACTGCCTTGCTGGCTGCAGTTGCTTTCGCCCCGATGGCGGCCAGCGCCCAGCCAGCAAACAGCATGCCGCAGCCGATCGCCATCCCGGATGACGTACCGACGCCGCGCGACATACCGTTCAGCGGCAGCATCAGGCTGGATGTCGACGTTACGGACGTCGCCCGCGGCATCTTCCGGATACGCGAAGTCATTCCGGTGCAGGGGCCGGGGCCGGTGACCCTGCTCTATCCCAAATGGTTGCCCGGCCGGCATTCGCCCGTTGGCCCTATCGACGATATCGTAGGATTCAAATTTTCGGCCGGCGGCAAGTCCATCCCGTGGACACGCGATCCGGCGAATGTCTACGCGCTGCATCTGGACGTGCCGGCGGACGCCCGGGAGATTGTCGCCGAGTTCCAGTATGTTTCGCCGACGAGTGGCAGTCAGGGCCGCATAACCGTGACCCCGGCGATCGTCGATCTGCAATGGAACCTGGTTTCTCTCTACCCGGCCGGCTGGTTCGTCCGCCGCATTCCGGTGGACGCAACGGTGAGATTTCCCGCCGGCTGGAAATATGGCACGGCGCTTGAAACGGCGACGCTTTCGCCGGACAATACCGCACGCTTCAAGCAGATCAACTTCGAGGATCTGATCGATTCACCGATCTTTGCAGGCCTCCATTTCAGGCAGGACCAGCTGACGCCCGACGTCCGCATGAACATCGTCGCGGACACGCCGGACGAACTGGCGGCAAACGACGAACAGCTTGCGAAGCATCGCGCGCTGATAGCGCAGACGCTGAAACTGTTCGGAACGCAACATTATGATCATTACGACTTCCTGCTCGCGATTTCGGACAAGCTGGGCGGAATAGGCCTCGAGCATCACAGGTCCACCGAGATCAAGGTGCAGCCCGGCTATTTCACCAAATGGAATGACAATGCCTCCTCGCGCAACGTCGTGCCGCACGAGTTCGTCCATAGCTGGAACGGCAAATATCGCCAGGGCGCCGACCTTTTCACCCCCGATTACGCAACGCCCATGCGCAACTCGTTGCTGTGGGTTTATGAAGGCCAGACGCAATATTGGGGTTATGTGCTCCAGGCGCGATCTGGCCTCGTGTCGCTACAGGACACGCTGGATGGTTATGCGATCATCGCGGCGCAACTCGATACCCGGCCGGGCCGGCAATGGCGCCCACTGATCGACACCACGAACGACCCGATCCTTTCCAAGCGGACTCCGCAGCCCTGGGTGAGCTGGCAGCGAAGCGAGGACTATTACAACGAAGGCCTGCTGATATGGCTGGATGCGGACATGCTGATCCGCGAACAGAGCGGCGGGAAGCGCTCGCTCGACGATTTCGCCAGGGACTTCTTCGGCAAGCGCGATCGCGACTGGGGCATTTCCACCTACACTTTCGAGGATGTTGTCGCCGCCCTCAACCAGGTGCAGCCCTATGACTGGGCGGAATTCCTGCATGCCCGCGTGGACCGGATCGCGCCTCGCGCGCCGCTCGACTGGCTGAAGCGTGGCGGCTATCGGCTGGTCTATGCAACGACACCCACCCCCTATTGGAAAGCCCGCGAAACCCTGCTGAAATTTACCGATTTCAGCTATTCGCTCGGTTTCACGCTCGACAAGGGCAACAGTCTTTCGCAGGTCATGTGGGACAGCCCGGCGTTTAATGCGGGCTTGACGGTCGGCAGCGTCCTCCTCGCGGTCAACGGCCAGGAATATGATTCCGATGTACTGGCCGCCGCCATCACGGCTGCTGCCAAGAGCCGCAAACCCATCAGCCTGCTGGTCAAGCAGGGCGATCGCTATTTCACGGCGGATATCGCCTATTTCGACGGACTGAAATATCCGCGGCTGGAAAAGATTGGCAGCGGAAAGGCCCGGCTGGACGCGTTGCGGAAACCGCTTTGACACATCCTTTGCGTCGGCGGACCCGCGCTCCTAACTAGGCGCGGTGAATCGCGCTCGTGTCCTCCTGCTCAACCCCGCGCTCGGCCCGCTCGACTACCGCGTGGACCGCGAGCATGTCGTCGAGCCGGGCAGCATCGTGCTCGCGCCGCTCGGCCCGCGCCAGTGGGCAGGCGTGGTGTGGGAGCCGGAGCATATGCCGTCCGACGCGGAGGTCGGGGACAATCGCCTCCGGCCGTTGCTGGGCGTCTATGATCTCCCGCCATTGGGTGCGCCGCTTCGACGGCTGATCGAATGGACGGCGAACTATTATCTGGCACCGCCCGCCGCGGTGCTGCGTATGGCGCTTGCCTCGGCAAGCGCGCTCGAACCCAAGCGCAGCGTTACCGAATATCGCTGCACCGGCTTCGTGCCGGAAAGGCTGACGCCGCAGCGGGCACAGGCGCTGGAGCGTATCGGCGAGCGGCAGGGCCTCGTCCGGGAACTGGCGATGATCGCCGACGTGTCCGACGCGGTTGTCCGAGGGCTGGTCAAGGCCGGCGCGATCGAGGCGGTGGAGGTCTCGATCGACGACCCATTCGTCCAGCCAGATCCTGGCCATGCTCCACCGGACCTTTCACCCGAACAGACCGCGGCGGCTGACGTGCTGGTCGAGGCGGTCAGGGCTGATACGTCACAGACTTTCCTGCTCGACGGCGTTACCGGCTCGGGGAAGACCGAAACCTATTTCGAGGCGATTGCCGAGGCCATTCGGGAAGGGCGGCAAGTGTTGGTGCTGCTTCCCGAAATCGCGCTCACCGAGCCTTTTCTGCGCCGTTTCGAAGCGCGGTTCGGTCACCAGCCGATCGCTTGGCATTCGGACCTGCGCCAATCGCAGCGCCGCCGCGCCTGGCGCGCCATCGCCAAGGGTGAGGCTAGCGTGGTGGTCGGCGCGCGTTCGGCGCTGTTCCTACCCTATCAGAATCTGGGGCTGATCGTCGTAGACGAAGCGCATGAGGCCAGCTTCAAACAGGAAGACGGCGTGATGTACCACGCGCGCGACGTCGCGGTGATGCGCGGGCATTTCGAGGGATGCCCCGTGGTGCTCGCCTCCGCCACCCCCGCGATCGAGAGCCGGCAGCAGGTCGCGCTCGGGCGCTACAGGGAACTGAAACTCCCGCGCCGTTTTGCCGGCGCCGAAATGCCGGATATCGCCGCGATCGACATGCTCGCCGATCCCCCGCCACGCGGACGGTGGCTGGCACCGACGCTTGTCACCGCGATCAGCGAAACATTGGCAAGGCAGGAACAGGTGCTGCTGTTCCTCAATCGCCGGGGTTACGCGCCGCTGACGCTGTGCCGGACCTGCGGCCATCGCTTTCAATGCCCGAACTGCACGGCATGGATGGTGGAACATCGTCTGTCATCCCGCCTGCAATGCCATCATTGCGGCCATGTGATGCCCCCGCCGCGCGCATGCCCGGAATGTAGCGAGGAGGACAGCCTGGTCGCATGCGGCCCCGGTGTCGAGCGGATCGCCGATGAGGTCGCGGCACTGTTTCCCGATGCCCGCCGTGCGATCGTAACGTCTGACACGATCTGGTCGCCCGCCCGCGCCGCCGACTTCGTAGCGCGGATGGAAGCGAACGAGATCGACATCGTAATCGGCACCCAGCTTGTTACGAAGGGCTATCATTTTCCCAACCTGACGCTCGTCGGCGTGGTCGATGCCGATCTCGGCCTGCAGGGCGGCGATCTGCGCGCTGCCGAACGCAGCTTTCAGCAAATTGCTCAGGTATCCGGGCGGGCCGGGCGCGGCGTTAAGAAGGGCCATGTATTCGTGCAGACGCACGAACCGCGTGCGGCGGTGATCCAGGCTTTGGTTTCGGGCGATGCCGCCAGCTTCTACGCCGCCGAAACGGCTTCCCGGAAAAGTGCCAACGCGCCGCCCTTCGGCCGCTACGCCGCCATCATCATATCGTCCGAAGTCCTGGACGAAGCCGTGGAGACCGCGCGGCTGATCAGCAGGTCAGCGCCGATGGTCGATGGCATGCATGTCTATGGCCCCGCGCCCGCGCCCCTCGCCATGCTTCGTGCGCGACATCGACAACGCCTGCTCGTCCATGCGCGCCGCGCGCTCGACGTGCAGGATGTGATCCGCAAATGGCTGGGGGGACTTACGTGGCCAAGAAGCGTTCGCGTCGCAGTAGATGTCGATCCCTATAGTTTTCTTTAGGAACGTCGTTCTGGCAAACGCTGGAATCTCCCTCATTTCATTCTTATCTGACGAGCGCGATCCCGGCTTCGCCTGGACGACGGTAGAAGGATGATCATGCGAAACATTCTGTTGCTCGTTGCATTGGTCTCAGCTCCGCTGTCCGCCGCGCCCGCGCCGCATCTGGCTGCCAGGAATTTCGACCAGCTCGCCAAGCCGCTTCCCCTGCCCTACGACGAGAAAGCCGACGCCGAGGCGGCGGTGAAGGCCGCCATGGGAAGGGCGAAGACGAACCACAAGCTGCTCCTGATCGATCTTGGCGGCAACTGGTGCCCCGATTGTCGCGTGCTCGCGGGAACGATGGAGCTTCCCGAATTGAAGCGCTTCGTCAGCAAGCAATATGAGCTGGTGATGATCGATGTCGGCCGGTTCGACCGCAATCTCCAAATCCCCGGCCGTTATGGCATCGACAAGCCGAAAGGCGTGCCCGCGCTGCTCGTGATCGATCCCAAGACCAATCGCCTGCTCAACAAAGGGCACGAGACCGCGCTTTCCGATGCACGAAGCATGACACCACAGGCGCTGGCCGACTGGCTTGCCAGCTGGACCCGCTGATCGCCGTTGATAGCCTAACCGAAACGTAGCGGCGAGTAACGATCAGGATCGAACGCCCCGACCGCTGACGGGAGTGCCGATCCGGTCAGCAGCGCCGCACCGATCATCGCGGCAGCCGGCGCCGTCTGGATGCCGAACCCGCCTTGTCCCGCGAACCAGAAGAATCCCGGCGCATCTTTCGCAAAGCCGTAAACCGGAACGCGGTCCGGCGCGAAGCTCCGCAGCCCCGCCCATGATCGTTCGACCCGCTCGATGCGCCAGTCGACCACTCCGCTCAGACGATCAATGGCGGTTGCGATGTCCAGTTCGTGGGGAGCGCTGTCGCCGGGCGCTTCCGGCGTCTCGTCGTGCGGACTGAGCCAGATACGCACCCCCGCCTCGGGCTTGAAGTAGAAGCGTTCGCCCACGTCGATAACTAGCGGCATGTCCGCAGGGACTTCGCGATCGATCCGGAGCTGGCTGAGCGTCCTGCGAAAAGGCGAAATGCCGAGCGGTGCGACGCCTGCCATGACCGCAACGGTATCGGCCCAGGCGCCTGCCGCATCGACCAGGACAGTAGCCCGCACCGGGGGAGTGCTGGCGATTTCAAGAGTCCAATAGCCATTCTCGCGGTGCGCGCCCTGCAATGATGCCGCGCAGCGCAGCTCAACGCCTGCGCGCCGCGCGGCGCGCAGATAGGCATCGTGAAGTGCTGCAACGTCGATATCCCTGGTGCCTGGTTCGGACAGGGCGCGCCAATTGCCTGCATGCAACCCCGGAATGCGCGCGGAAAGCACTTCACGGTCGATCGTTTCCAACACCACGCCCTGCGCCTGAAAGGTTTCCGCGAAACTGTCCAGCCGCGCGAAGTCCTCCGGCGCCGCAAGGTGGATCGAGCCGCGTGGACTGAGAAAGCCTTGCCCGGAGAAGGTGGACGGCGGACTGGAAAGAAACGCCCCGGACGCCGTGGTGAGCGGCTGCACGACCGGGCCGCCATAGGTTTCGTCCCAGAACGCAGCAGAACGCCCCGTAGAATGGTATCCCGGGCGATCTTCCGCTTCCAGCAACAGCACCGACGCGCCGGCGCCGATTTCGGCGGCCAGGCTCGCGCCGGCCATGCCCGCCCCGACAATGGCGATATCGTATTGCTTCATACCCGGATGCACCGGGCAAGCCCGATTATTTCAACAGATGGGTTCAGACCGCGCCGTGACAATGCTTGTATTTCTGGCCAGATCCGCACGGGCAAGGCGCATTGCGGCTGACCTTGCCGGCCCATTCCGCAGGATCATCGCCGACCTCGGGCGCCATGTCGGGCCGCACCGTCTGCATCGGTGCAATACGGGTGGTGACAAGGCCGAGATCAGCGGCGTCGAAATCGAAGCTGTTATCATCGCCGGTCAACGGATCGATATGCGTTGTCACGAATCCGGGCATCGGTGGCGGCGACACCGGTTGCGGATTGAACTCCGCATGCGCCAGCACCCGCGTTACATCTTCGCGAATGGCGTTCAGCATGCGCTCGAACAGGGCGAAGGCTTCCTGCTTATATTCGTTGATCGGGGTTTTCTGGGCATAGGCCCGCAAATGAATCACCTGCCGCAACGCATCCAGCGTCGAGAGATGTTCTTTCCAGTGGTGATCGAGCGACTGCAGCAGGATATTCTTTTCGACGCCGTGCCAGCTTGCCGGATCGAGCATATCCGCCTTCGCCTGAACGGCGGCGTTTGCGGCAGAGAGGAGACGTTCGGTCAGCAACTCGGGATCAACCGCGTCTTCATGGAGCCAGTCGTCGATCGGCGGGTCCAGCGCGAGCAATTCCGCCACACGTTCCTTGAGGATCGGGATATTCCACTGTTCCGGATAGCTGTTCGGCGGACATGCCTCGCCGACGATGGCGTTCACCGTCTCGGCACGCATGTCAGCCACGACATCATCAACCGCTTCCGCATCCATGATGTCGGATCGCTGTTCGTAGACGACCTTGCGCTGATCATTCATCACGTCATCATATTCGACGACCTGCTTGCGGATATCGTAGTTGCGCGCCTCGACCTTGCGCTGCGCCGTTTCGATGGCCTTGGAAATCCAAGGCGATATGATTGCTTCGCCGTCGGCCAGATTCTTGTTCATCATCTTGGCGAACATCGTTTGCGGGCCGAAGATGCGTAGCAGATCGTCGTCCAAACTCAGGTAGAAGCGGCTGAGGCCCGGATCACCCTGCCGCCCGGAACGGCCGCGCAACTGGTTATCGATGCGGCGGCTCTCGTGCCGTTCCGTCCCGAGCACGAACAGGCCCCCGGCCTTCAGCACATTTTCCTTTTCCACGGCGATTTCCGCACGGATCTTTTCGATCGCGGCATCACGGGCGGGACCTTCCTCAACCCCCGAAAGCTCGTCCTCGATCCGGAATTCGAGATTGCCGCCAAGCTGGATGTCCGTGCCGCGCCCGGCCATGTTGGTGGCGATCGTCACCGCACCGAGACGGCCCGCCTGCGCAACGATGTGCGCTTCGCTTTCGTGGTAGCGGGCGTTCAAGACCTTATGCGGTACGTTGGCCTTATCGAGAAATTCCGACAAAAGCTCAGATTTCTCGATCGAAACTGTGCCCACCAGCACCGGCTGGCCGGTTTCGGCCTTTTCCTTGATCGCCTTGGCGATCGCGCCGAACTTGTCGGTCATGCTCTTGTAGAATTCATCATCCTCATCCCGGCGCAGCACGGGCATGTTTGTAGGGATGGTGACCACGTTCATCTTGTAAATCTGATAGAACTCAGCAGCCTCGGTTGCCGCCGTTCCCGTCATGCCGCCGAGCTTGGGATACATGCGGAAGAAGTTCTGGAATGTGATCGAGGCGAGCGTCTGGTTCTCAGGCTCGATATTGACGCCCTCCTTGGCCTCCACCGCCTGGTGAAGACCATCCGACCAGCGCCGCCCGTCCATCATGCGACCGGTAAACTCGTCGATGATGATGACTTTGCCGCCCTTGACGATGTAATCGGTATCGCGCTTGAATACGATATTGGCGCGCATCGCCTGGTTCAGATGATGAACGACCTGCGTGTTTTCGAAATCATAGAGATTGGCCCCCTCAAGCAGGCCAGCCGCTTCCAGCGCGCGTTCTGCCTTCTCGGTGCCGTCCTCGGTCAGAATCACCGAGCGCTGCTTCTCGTCGAACTCGTAATCCCCAGGCACGATATCTTTCACGATCGCGTGAACCTGCTTGTACAATTCGGACTTGTCGTCGGTTGGGCCGGAGATGATCAGCGGCGTGCGTGCTTCGTCGATGAGCACGGAATCAACTTCGTCAACGACAGCAAAGTTAAAGGGCCGCTGCACCATTTGCGAGCGATCATATTTCATGTTGTCGCGCAGGTAATCGAAACCGAACTCGTTGTTGGTGCCGTAGGTTATGTCAGAGGCATAGGCCTCCCGGCGTTCCTGATCCGAAAGGTTCGGGACGATAACGCCTACCGTCAGCCCCAGAAAGCGATAGACGCGGCCCATCCATTCGGCATCGCGACTGGCCAGATAGTCGTTGACGGTGACGACATGCACACCCTTGCCGGGAAGCGCGTTGAGATAGGTCGCAAGCGTCGCGACCAGCGTCTTACCTTCGCCCGTGCGCATCTCGGCGATTTCGCCGCGATGAAGCACGATGCCGCCGATCATCTGCACATCATAGTGGCGCTGGCCAAGCACGCGCCTGGCGGCCTCGCGCACTGTGGCAAAAGCCTCAGGTAGCAAGGCATCCAGTTCTTCGCCCTGAGCCAGCCGCTCACGGAACAGAATGGTCTGGTTCGCCAGCTCCTCATCGCTCATCGCCGAAATATTCGGCTCGAAACCAGCAATGCGTGCAACGGTCGTCCGGAGCGATTTTACGTACCGGTCGTTAGACGAACCGAAAATGGCCTTGGCAATTGCGCCGAGCATTGAGTTTCCTGTCGTTTATCGGCGGAACAGGGCACGGCTAAGGGCCGGCTGCCCTCGCCGGAATTTGCCCGCGATTTAGGAACCCCAATGCGCCAAGTCAATTAATGCTGCGTGGGACGCGCCCGCAAGACTTCGTTAACCCTTTTAGGCGAAAACTACCCGACATCAGGAGAAAACCGATGCGGATCGATCACAAGGAATTCTTGAACCACGTGCAGGCTGCGGAGCAGGCGATTCCGGCGCCCCGCTCCACGCTTGGGATGGGCGCCGGTGCAATCTTCATCCTGCTGCTGGGTGTCATCATGATTCCCTACCTCGCCATGCTGACGGGATATGTCGCGATCAGCGGCTTAAGCCACGCGGCCAAGCGTTCATTCGGGCTGGTTGCAGACACGCTGGATTATGCCGGCAAAGTTTCTGTGGGAAAGTGACGGCTCGTTAAATCTTTCGCGGCGGTCGATGACCCGCGGCCTTACGCGGCCCTCATTTGAATCATCTATCTGTTCGTCGAGCACAGTCGAAACACGACCAGCCCGTCCCTCGACTTCGCTCGGGACCAACGGTTCGACAAGATCGAACAAAACTCCAGTTCAAATTGGCTGCTCTGCCGAAACACGATGGCGGCCTCGCCTCCGGCCAATTCCGACTATTTCTTCGGCGCCACTTTCTTCTTGGCCGCCGGTTTTTTCGCCGGGGTCTTCTTGGCCGGCGCTTTCTTCTTTCCCTTGCCCGGGCCCTTCGCAGCGCGTTCCGCCAGCAAGATGACGGCTTCTTCCAGCGTCAGCGCCGACGGATCAGCCGCCTTCGGCAAAGTGGCGTTAGTCGTTCCGTCGGTCACATATGCGCCGAACCGGCCTTCCATCAGCTTGATTTCGGCGCCGCTTTCCGGATGCGGCCCAAAGGCTTTCAGCGGCTCGCGTGAACCTCGCCCCCTTCCCCCGCCGCTTGCCGCGTCGGCGAGCTTGGCAACGGCGGCGTTCATGCCAGTCTGGAACACGTCCATAGTAGACTGGAGCCGGGCATATTTCCCGTCGTGGGCAAGATACGGACCGTAGCGTCCGATCGAGGCGGTAATCGGCTTTCCGCTTTCCGGATGCGACCCGATCTCACGGGGCAGCGAAAGAAGCTTGAGCGCCCATTCGAGACCAAAGTCTTCGGCGGGCACATCTTTCGGGATCGACGCGCGCCTGGCATCCTTGCCTTCACCCAGCTGAACATAGGGACCGAAACGACCGCTGCGCCTGGTGACCTCCAGCCCGGTTGCGGGATCAGTGCCCATCGCCTCCGGTCCCGCATCGCCGCCCTGATCCGCATTGCCGCTCTGCCCGAACCGCCGCGTGAACTTGCATTCGGGATAATTCGAGCACGCGACGAACGCACCGAAACGGCCACCGCGCAATGACAGTCTGCCGGTGCCGCAATTGGGGCAAAGCCGTGGATCGGTTCCGTCCGCTTTTTCGGGAAAAAGCCATGGCCCGAGAAACTCGTCCAGCGCCGCCGTCACTTCCGACGGTTTCTGCTCCATCACCTCGGACGCCTTGGGCTTGAAGTCACGCCAGAACGCCTCGAGCACCGCCTGCCATTCGGCACGCCCACCCGATATCTCGTCGAGACTGTCTTCGAGATGCGCGGTAAAATCATAGCTCACATAGCGTTCGAAAAACCGCTCCAGGAAACTCGTCACCAGCCGCCCGCTTTCGGCGGGAATGAACCGGTTCTTTTCCACGGCGACATAGGAGCGGTCTTTAAGTACCTGAAGAACCGACGCATAGGTTGAAGGGCGCCCGATCCCGAGCTCCTCCATCTTCTTGACGAGACTGGCTTCCGAATAGCGCGGTGGCGGCTGGGTGAAATGCTGCTCGGCGTCGACCGATTTCTTGGCCGGAACGTCGCCATCCTTCAGCCGCGGCAAGCGACGGCTCTCCTCGTCTCCTTCATCGTCCCTGCCTTCTTCATAGAGCGCCAGATAGCCAGGGAAGAGTACCACCTGTCCGGTGGCGCGCACGCCATGCTGGCCGGTCGCATCGGCGAGCTCGACGGTCGTGCGCTCAAGCCGGGCCGATGCCATCTGGCTGGCGAGGGCGCGCTTGTAGACCAGTTCGTACAGGCGTGCGTGATCGCCGCTGCCAGCCTTGTCCCTGGAGAAATCGGTCGGCCGGATTGCCTCGTGCGCTTCCTGCGCGTTCTTGGCCTTTGCTGTGTACTGGCGCGGCTTGTCCGGCACGTAACCGGCATCGTAGCGTTCCGCGATCGCATGACGTGCCGCCGAAATAGCGCTGCCATCCATCTGCACGCCATCAGTACGCATGTAGGTGATCGCGCCCTGTTCATACAGGTCCTGCGCGACCCGCATGGTGTGGCTGGCGGAGAAGCCGAGCTTGCGCGCAGCTTCCTGTTGCAGGGTGGAGGTCGTGAACGGCGCGGGCGGATTGCGTGAAACGGGTTTGGTATCTGTCGACACGACCGTGAAGCGCCCGTTCTCCACATCCGTCTTGGCGGCCAGTGCGGCGCCTTCGGCGCTGATGGTCAGCCGCTCGATCTTCTCGCCCTTCCAGCGCACCAAACGCGCGATGAACGGGACGCCGTCATGCTCCATATTGGCGACGACCGACCAATATTCCTGTGCGGTGAACGCTTCTATTTCCCGTTCGCGATCGACGACAAGACGCAAGGCTACGGACTGCACGCGGCCGGCGGACTTCGCGCCGGGCAGCTTGCGCCACAATACCGGAGAAAGGGTGAAACCGACCAGATAGTCCAGCGCGCGGCGTGCGCGGTACGCATCGATCAGATCCTCGTCGAGCACACGCGGATTGGCCATCGCGTCCAGCACCGCCGACTTGGTGATGGCGTTGAACGTTACGCGCTGCACGTCCTTCGGCAACGCCTTCCGCTTCCTGAGCACTTCCTGCACATGCCAGCTGATCGCTTCCCCTTCGCGGTCAGGGTCGGTCGCAAGGATCAGCGTGTCGGCGGTCTTGGCCTCGTCCGTGATCGCCTTGAGTTGCTTGGCCTTGTCGGCATAGGTCTCCCACTCCATCGCGAAGCCGTCATCGGGATTGACCGAGCCATCCTTGGCGGGAAGATCGCGAACATGGCCGTAGGAGGCCAGGACGCGATGCCCGGGACCGAGATATTTCTCAATGGTTTTTGCCTTGGCAGGCGACTCTACGACGACGAGCTTCATGAGCGTTTGTTCTTCCTCACATGTACGCGCGAGGGTGCAGAGCTGTCATGGTCCCCGTCAAGTCGGGCGATATTGGCTCGGTTGGCCCGCCGCTCCAGCACCCGCTCGATTCTCGTGCGAATCGCACTAGCGGAGGAGCGCGACCCGCCCTCCGGCGTGGCGCTCCAACCGCCCGGCAAGCTCCAGCTCGAGCAAAACGGTCTGGATGATCGCGGCAGACAGGCCGCTTTGCCTGATCAGTTCGTCAACCGGCACCGCGGTGGGCCCAAGCAGTTGCTCGATCAAACGGCGCTCGCCATCGCTTGCATCGGTCGATGCCGGGCCGGGGTCATAGCGTGACGCCGGCTGGCCGACGCTCCCGCCGATCGGCCCGATCGATTCCATGATGTCGGCCGCGCTTTGGACGAGCGTCGCGCCGTCACGGATCAGAAGGTTGCAACCCTGCGCCCTCGGGTCGAGCGGCGAACCGGGCACGGCCATCACCTCGCGGCCATACTCAGCCGCGTAGCGGGCGGTGATCAGTGAGCCGGATTTGGGCGCCGCTTCGATCACCACGGTTCCAAGGGTGAGGCCCGCGATAATGCGATTGCGATACGGAAAATGCCGCGCGGTGGGCCGCGTGCCAGGCGGCTGTTCGGCAACCAGCAGACCGCGTTCGCCGATCTCGCGCTGAAGCGCTTCATTCTCCGGCGGATAGAAAATGTCCGTCCCACCGGCGATTACCGCGATCGTGCCTTTGTCGATGGCCCCCTGATGCGCGCCGGTATCGATCCCCCGTGCCAGGCCCGAGACGACGACGATGTCCGATCGCGCCAGATCCGCCGACAATTGCCGCGCGAAACGCACCGCGGCAGCCGAGGCATTGCGCGCACCGACGATGGCAACCGCGCGCCGGTCGAACAGTCGCTGGTCGCCTTTTACGATCAAGACACAAGGCGCGCTTTCGGCCGCATCGAGCAGCGCGGGGTAGAGCCCCTTGCCGGCGAACAGATATCGCGCGCCGAGCTTTTCGACCTGCTCAATCTCCCGCGAGACGACGGCTGCGCTCACTATGGCGGGACCATTGCCCCCGCCGCGCCGCGCCAGTTCTGGCACCGCCTCGATCGCTGCTTCGGCGGTTCCAAAGCGCGCGAGCAGCTGGCGATAGGTTACCGGTCCAATCCCAGGCGTGCGGATGAGGCGGAGCCGCGCGCGTAAATTCTTGTCCATCCTCGCGACTATGTCGTTCAGGAAGATTTGTTGCGGCCAACCCGCGGCTCGGTCCCGTCCACCAGCCGCAGGATATTGCTACGATGTTTCCACAACACCATGCCGGCGCAAAAGACGAGCAGAAGGGTGAGGTCGAACCGTCCGATCGCCGCGGCCACGACCGGCGCCGCGATGGCGGCCGACATGCCGCCCACCGAGGAATAGCGGCTCAGCGCGAGCGCGGCGAGCCAGATGACGGCAAAGGCAAGGCCGACGTGCCAGGACAAAGCGAGCGAGATACCGAGCAGGGTCGCTACCCCCTTGCCACCCTGAAACCGAAGCCAAACGGGATAGAGATGCCCCATGAACGCACCCAAGGCCGCGAGCGGCGCGAGCACCGGATTGATCCAGCTGAAGAGCAGCACGGCCGCAGCGCCCTTCGCTGCATCCAGCAACAGCGTCAGTGCCGCCAGTCCCTTGCGTCCCGTGCGCAGCACGTTAGTCGCGCCGATGTTCCCCGAACCAATCGATCGCAGATCACCGGCGCCAGCGTAGCGCGTGATGAGCAGCCCGAAGGGAATCGAACCCAGCAGATAACCAACCAAAAGTGCCGCGATCGGACCGATCCACGGATTACTAATCACGGCAAACCCCTCCGTTACGCTTGTAATACAAAAAAAGAACAGCCGCGCAAATCCGCATTCCCGCATTCGCCCTATTCCGTTGCGCAAAGGCCGCGCGATTTCTAAATGCTCCCCTGATGACAGATGATCGCCCGCTCCTCGTCTTTGATTCCGGCGTGGGCGGATTGTCCGTACTGACGGCGATCGAACGCGCGCTCCCGCAAGCTTCCATCGTCTATGTCGCCGACAATGGCGGCTTTCCCTACGGAACGAAGACGGAGCAGGAAATCGCGACACGGGTTCCCGCTCTGCTTGGCCGACTGACCGAGCGCTATCGGCCCAGGCTGATCGTGATCGCCTGCAATACCGCATCGACGATCGCGCTCGGTGCCGCGCGCGCAGCGCTTGACCTGCCCATCGTCGGCACCGTTCCAGCAATCAAACCTGCCGCTCTGCTCTCCAAAACGCGAGCCATCGGCGTGCTCGGCACCAATGCGACCGTGCGACAGCCTTATGTCGACAGGCTCAGCGCTGAGTTCGCCGCCGATTGTCTTGTTGTCCGGCACGGATCGGCTCGGCTGGTCGAACTGGCTGAAGCCCGGCTGCACGGCGAAGACACCTCACCCGATGATTTCCGAACAGAAATTTCCGGCTTGCTGGACCGGCCAGGCGGCGATCGGATCGACATGGTGGTGCTCGCCTGCACGCATTTCCCGCTGGTTGCAGCGGAGCTCGCTGCCGTCGCACCGCGGCCCCTGCAATTCGTCGATGGCGCCGAAGGGATTGCGCGCCGCGTTGCGCATCTGACCCAGGGGCAAGACTGGCCAGAAAGGGCACAGAATCGCTTTGTTTACACGGCAAAAGCCGAGATCAGCGATGCTTTTCGTGCTACACTTTCAAAATATCGATTAGAGATAGTCGAGTTTTTATAGCTTGTTGCGAACGGTTCGCGCTGGAAAAGCGGATCATGACGGAATAAAGGCGACCTAGTTAGCCCCCGAGGAGCGGTTGTTGGACTATCAACGCGTTTTCGCACAGGCGATTGATCGGCTACATGCCGAAGGCCGCTATCGTGTGTTCATCGACATCCTGCGTAACAAGGGAGCATTCCCCAACGCACGGTGCTTTGCCAGCCATAACGGGCCGAAGCCGATCACCGTCTGGTGCTCGAACGACTATCTGGCGATGGGCCAGCATCCCAAGGTGATTGCAGCGATGGAAGAGGCGCTGCACGACGTGGGCGCCGGGTCCGGCGGCACGCGCAATATCGGCGGCAATACGCACTATCATATCGAGCTGGAAAACGAACTATCCGACCTGCACGGCAAGGAAGCGTCGCTGCTGTTCACGTCCGGCTATGTCTCGAATGAGGCTGCGCTGTCGACGCTTGGCAAGCTGTTGCCGGGTTGTGTCATTTTCTCCGACGCGCTGAACCATGCCTCCATGATCGCGGGCATACGCAATTCGGGATGCGAAAAGCATGTCTTCCGGCACAACGATCTCGCGCATCTGGAACAGTTGCTGGCGGTCGAAGACCCCGAAACGCCCAAGCTGATCGCATTCGAGAGCGTCTATTCGATGGATGGCGACGTCGCCCCGATCGAGGCGATCTGCGACCTCGCCGACAAGTACAACGCGCTCACCTATCTTGACGAAGTGCACGCCGTCGGCATGTACGGCGCACGCGGCGGCGGCATTTCGGAGCGCGATGGTGTCGCGCATCGGCTTTCGATCATCGAAGGAACGCTGGGCAAGGCGTTCGGCGTGATGGGCGGCTATATTTCGGCCGATCGTAACATCATCGATGTTATCCGCAGCTATGCACCCGGCTTCATCTTCACCACTTCGCTCGCGCCTGTGCTGGTCGCGGGCGTATTGGCGAGCGTGCGCCATCTGAAACAATCAAGCGTGGAGCGCGATGGCCAACAAGCGGCGGCGGCCACGCTGAAGAAGATGTTCGCTGAAGCCGGCCTGCCGGTGATGAACTCGACCACCCACATCGTCCCGCTCATGGTCGGCGATCCAGTGAAGGCGAAGCGGATCAGCGACATTCTGCTGGCTGAATATGGCGTCTACGTTCAGCCCATCAACTATCCGACTGTGCCGCGCGGCACCGAACGGCTTCGCTTCACGCCAGGCCCTGCCCATGACGAAGCGATGATGCGTGAACTGACAGAGGCGCTGGTCGAAATCTGGGATAGGCTCGAACTGCGCAAGGCAGCCTGAACGTCCTTTCGCTTTTCACCCCAAAGCTTGCACTGTCCTCTTATTTAAGTTTGAACGATTTTGCGCGATAGGGAGCCGCTATCGCGCATGCGGGGATGTGTATGAGTTTATCGACGACGGCCGACAAAATCCTTTTGCGTATCCTGCGCGGCCGTGCCTGGGACAGCCAGTTTCTCCGCACGCGCTTCCGGAAACTCTATGGCATCGATGTCGGCCTGTACACGCTGGGCGCGTTCGATCGCTGGCGCATTCCGCTTGGAACGCGGATCGGCCGCTACTGCTCGATCGCGGCAAGCGCCCGGATCATCGACGCCAATCATCCCACCGACGGCCTGTCGACCCACCCCTTTTTCTACGAAAAGAGCTTCGGCCTGGTTAGCGAGGATCGCGTCCATGTCGCGCCGCCGATGGTGGAGGACGATGTCTGGCTGGGCCATCAATGTGTCATCACGCCCGGCTGCAAGCTGATCGGCCGGGGGGCAATCATCGGCGCGAATGCCGTGGTGATGGGCGATGTGCCGCGCTACGCGATCATGGGCGGATCGCCTGCCAAGCTCATCCGCTATCGCTTTCCCCCTGACGTGATGGCCGCGATCGAGGCGACGCGGTGGTGGACGCTCGACAAGGACGAGCTCCGCCAGGCGCTGGACAAATCCGGCGACTTCGGCGTGGCGCCCTCGCTTGATACCGCAGAAGCCTTCATGCGCGCCACTGGCATAACGCCGCCGCCACGCGCCGCTGTCGATACCGGCAAGATTTCGCAGGTGGGCGGCAAGGCCCTCACCCCGGCGGCATTTACCGCCATCATCCAGCGCGAGAAACCAGACTTTGCCGACACCGATCTCGATCTTCCGCTCGCACAGCTTGGCATCGACAGCTTCGGGCTCATCAATCTGCGCATTGCGATGGAACAGGCCATCGGCGCGCAGATCAGCGATCATGTCTGGGGTTCGGTGCATAGCGCGGCCGATATTCGCACGATCGTGACCAACGCGGGATCGACACCGACGGTCAGTGCACAGCCACAACGGAACGCGCCATCGACAGCCGCCGCGTCCGCGCGGCGGGATTATGAGCTGAACATGCCGCAGATGGCATTGCGCGGCCTGTCCGAATCCTGGCTGTTCAAGGAAGTGGGCGATATTCACTGGGGGCTGATCACATCAGGGCTCGGCACCAGCTCGGCCGACATCGCCGACGCGACTGGAAGTCGACTTTACGCCACCTTCACCCGTTTCCTCATGCAATCCACCGTCCCGCTCAGCCGGTTTCGCGAGAATGATCGCTTCTCGATCGACATGGAGATTTCCCGCTACGGGGCAGGAATGTTCTTTGGCAATGCGCAGCTGAACAGTCCGAGCGGTTCGCTGACGGCTTCTGTGATGACCAGCTTTTCCAAGTTCGGCGAGTCGGGCGCCAACGTGTCGCTGCTCAAGGGCCAGCCCGTAATCCCAGACACCTGTCCGATCGGCGCGCTTAGCGAACTGCCCCCGTTCGGCAACGAATATCGCGCGCGTCGTGCCGAAGCCAAGGCCACGCCTATATTCGAGACCGAATATAATCTGCAGCCGCCCCACGATATCAACGGGGTAGGTCTGCTCTACTTCGCCGCTTATCCGATGATCAACGAGATCTGTGCCTTGCGTCATTCCGGCAGCGAGGCCGCGCTGACGCACAGCACGGTCAAGCGCGACGTCTATTATTTCGCCAATTGCGACATCAGCGAAACCCTCGTGTTTCGTATCCACAAATGGGAACAGGATGATGCCGGCCTGTCGTTCGAATCTTCGATCAGCCGTAAAAGTGACGATGTGACGATGGCTTATCTGATCACTGAAAAACAGGCCGTACGCTGACAAGAGCAACCGGAGGCGCTGTTCGCGCATTTGTCCCTCCACGTTCGTAAAGGGCATCGCTAAAACGTGATCGTGGCCAGCTACAATATCCGCAAGGCAGTAGGTGCAGACCGCAGGCGCCGGCCCGACCGCATCCTTGACGTGCTGGCGGAAATCGACGCCGATGTTGTCGTGCTGCAGGAAGCCGACCGGCGATTTGGCGCCCGTGTCTCGGCCCTCCCGCTGACGATGCTGGAGGACCGCAGCCCTTATCGCCACGTGCCGGTCGCCGTACGCGCGGCGAGCATCGGCTGGCATGGGAACGCCATATTGGTGAAGGATAATATCGAGATACTGGATTGCGGCGCGCTACATCTGCCGGCGATCGAACCGCGCGGCGCAGTTATCGCCGAACTGAAGGCAGGCAAGCTGCGGTTCCGCGTAATCGGCCTGCACCTCGATCTTTCGGGCCTGTGGAGACGGCGGCAGGCGGCGACAATCCTTCACCACATCGCAGCACAGGATCAGCGCCTGCCCACCATCCTGATGGGCGACACCAACGAATGGAGCCGGGGCGGCTGCCTGCGGGATTTCGGCATGCATCATCAAATGGCAGTCACCGGACCGAGCTATCACGCGCGCATGCCGGTCGGCACGCTCGACCGCATCTTCGTCAGCCCGGAACTGAGGATCATGGAGGCAGGGGCACACAGCTCGCCCACGGCACGTCTCGCGTCGGACCATCTACCCATCTGGGCGAAGCTCAAGGCGGCGTAGATCGCGGTCCACCAATGACCCACGGAACCTTACCCCTCCTATCGCCGTATAGCTGAGGATGGCGCACTGGCTCGAACCCAATCCCTCCGGGCTTCATATCCGCCCGGCCGATGTCTGGATCGATCCGTCATTCCCCGTAGACAAGGCGCTCGTCACCCACGGCCATGCCGACCATGCGTGCGGTGGGCATGGCAAGGTCTGGGCAACCACGGGAACGCTGGCGATCATGGCGTTGCGCTACGGCCCGCAGACCGGCGATGGACTGGACTATGGGGAGACGATCAGCTTCGGCAATGTAAAAGCTACCTTCGTTCCAGCAGGCCATGTCCTCGGGTCGTCACAGATCGTGCTTGAGCACGCGGGCGAAAAGGTCGTCGTCTCGGGCGATTACAAGCGGCGGCCCGATCCCACCTGCATTCCCTTCCAGCCGGTTCCCTGCGATATCTTCGTAACCGAAGCGACGTTCGGGTTGCCGGTCTTCCGCCACCCGGACACTGGCAGCGAAATCGACAAGCTGCTTGCCGCGCTGCACGCCGCGCCGGATCGCTGCATTCTGGTCGGTGCCTATGCGCTCGGCAAGGCGCAGCGGGTGATCGCCGAATTGCGCGCGCGAGGCCACGAAGTGCCGATCTATATCCATGGCGCGCTGGAAGCGATGTGCCGGCTTTACGAGGACTTCGGCGTCCCGTTGGGCGAGCTGTCGCCCGCAACGGGCGCGTCCGCCGCGAACATGCGCGGACATATCATCGTCGCCCCGCCCTCGGCACTGAACGATCGCTGGAGCCGCCGCCTGCCCGATCCGATCACCGCGATGGCGTCGGGCTGGATGCGTGTCCGTCAACGCGCGCGGCAGAGAAATGTGGAGCTACCGCTCGTCATTTCCGACCATGCGGACTGGGACGAGCTGACCGATACAATCGCCGAACTCGCCCCGTCGGAAACCTGGGTCACCCATGGCCGCGAAGAAGCGCTCGTCCATTGGTGCGCGCAGCGACAGATCAAGGCCAAGGCGCTCGCGCTGGTGGGGCGGGAGGATGAGGATGAAGGGTAAATCGCGACTTCCCACGCTTCTTCCGATCGGTTCGAGCGAAGTCGAGAACCCGTGTCGAGCGAGATTGAGCTTTTCCGCCGACGATCGAGCGCGGGTCTCAACTGCGCTCGACACAAACGGTTTTCAGAACGGTTAGCCGTGCGCGCCTTCTCCGTCCTGCTTGATCGCCTGATCTACACCCGCTCGCGCAATGCCAAGCTGGATCTGATCGCCGCCTATCTTCGCGACACGCCCGATCCTGATCGCGGCTGGGCACTGGCCGCGCTTACGGGCGAGCTTGACCTGCCCGGCGTAAAATCGGCCGCAATTCGCGGCATCGTTGCCGAACGCGTCGATCCCGTATTGTTGGGCTTGAGCTATGATTATGTCGGTGATCTGGCCGAGACCGTTGCCCTGATCTGGCCCAAGCGGATCGATCAGCCCGCCGAGATCGACGACGGATCGCTTTCCCTTGCCGCAGTCGTGGAGCGGTTACGCACGCTGGGCCGTAGCGAAGCCCCGCGCGCGCTGGCAGACATGCTTGACCACCTGGACGCCAACGGCCGGTTCGCCGTCCTCAAGCTCGCCACGGGTGGCCTGCGCGTCGGGGTCTCAGCGCGGCTTGCGAAGACGGCCCTCGCCCAGGGCTTTGGCCTCGACGTCGACGCGGTCGAGGAAGTCTGGCACGGGATCGCGTCGCCCTATTCCGAGATTTTCGACTGGGCTGAGGGCCGATCCGTCCAGCCCGACGCGCGTGACCTGCCCGTCTTCCGCCCCTTCATGCTCGCGCATCCGCTGGAAGAGCTGCAGGTCGATCTTGCCGATTACGCCGCCGAATGGAAATGGGACGGCATTCGGGTCCAGATCGTCGGCACCGGAAATGAAACGAAGCTCTACAGCCGCGGCGGGGACGACATCACCGGTACATTTCCCGACGTCGCGGAAGCTTTTTCAGTCGCGGGTGTGCTGGATGGCGAACTGCTGGTGCGCGGCGACTTCCAGGGCGGTGAAGCGGCGTCGTTCAACGCCCTGCAACAGCGCCTCGGCCGCAAGAAGGTCTCGGGCAAGATGCTGGAAGAATATCCGGCTTTCGTCCGTCTTTACGACATCCTCTTCGACGGCAAGGAAGATGTGCGAGCGCTCAGCTGGGCGGATCGGCGGCGGCGGCTGGAAAACTTCTCGGCACAGCTGAATCCGCACCGCTTCGATCTGTCCACCGTGATCGAAGCCGGGAATTTTGAAAACCTTGTCGAGATCCGCGCGGGCGCACGTGATGCCGCGATCGAGGGTGTCATGCTCAAGCGCCGCGACAGTCCCTATGTCGCCGGGCGGCGGACCGGCTTATGGTACAAATGGAAACGCGATCCGCTTACGGCCGATTGCGTAATGATGTATGCCCAGCGCGGCCACGGGAAGCGTTCATCCTATTATTCGGACTATACGTTCGGTTGCTGGACCGGGGAGCCCGTTGATGGCGGTGAACTCCTGCCCGTGGGCAAAGCCTATTCGGGGTTTACTGACGAGGAACTGCGCTGGCTCGACAAATTCGTACGCGCCAACACGCTCAATCGTTTCGGGCCAGTCCGCGAGGTGGCGAAAACGCTCGTGCTTGAAGTGGCGTTCGATTCGATTCATGAATCAAAACGGCACAAATCGGGACTGGCGATGCGATTTCCCCGCGTCGCACGGATTCGGAAGGACAAGCCTGCGCAAGAGGCGGATCAGATAGCGACATTGCGGCGGATGATCGTGTAGGCAGAGGTCATGACGTTACCCATTTTCGCGACCCAATGCCGAAACCTGACACTGGTCCTCGGCATATTTGCGACGATATCACCCCTGCCGCAAGGTGCACGTGCATTCGCTCCGCTCGCTCCCGAAGCCGGCATCGCCCAGATCAACCTGGTTGATACGGCCCGCGACCGGAAAATTCCGGTAATGCTCTACGGTTACATGACGGGAGATCGCCCGAGGCGTGTCGCCATCATTTCCCATGGGCTGGGTACGCGCAACACCGCCTATTCCTTCCTTGCCGATGCGCTTGTCCAGCAAGGCTATGTCGTTGCCGCCATTCAGCATGAGCTCGATGAAGATGCCCCGCTCGCCATGGGAGATAATCTGTACGTGCGCCGCTATCCCAACTGGCAGGCAGGCGTCGAGAACATCATGTTCACAGTTCGCGCTCTTCGTGAGCGGGGGATCGCCAACGGACGAAAGATCGTGCTGGTCGGACATTCCAACGGCGGCGACATGAGCATGCTGTTCGCGTGGCAGCATCCCGAGATGACTCGCCTTGCCTTTTCCTTCGACAATCGCCGCATGTATCTGCCCCGGATGCGCGATCCCCGGATCTGCTCGGTCCGCTCGATCGACCAGCCGGCCGACCCCTATGTGCTGCCCAGCGCGGACGAGCAGCGGACGTTGCATATCAGGATCACGTCAATCTCCGGGCTGAAGCACAACTTCATGTCCAACCGGGCGACGACCGAACAGAAAAAGCAGATGCTGGACCGGCTTTTCGAATGCCTGCCGCGCTCGCTGTTCGACTGGTAGCGGCTTGACTTATTCAGCGCGGCGGAGGCGACCGCCGCTGAGCAAACGCGCCGCTCCCGGTGATATAACGAGCAATGCCCTGCCCAGAAGGATGGTCGCGCCGAGCACGAGCAAAGGCTGTATGAGCAGATACGCCGGATAATAAGGCGAACCCATCGGACCTGTTACCGTGCCCAGTGCGGACCCCGCCAACCAGATCATGATAAGATGTGCGCAAAACATCATGAACGCATAGGGTTCCACCTGTTTGACCAAAGCACCCGTCCGTGTGGCGGACAGCGCGATGGCGAGCCGCCAGAAGCAGGCGGCGGCGATGATACGGGCGACGATGTCGAATGCGGCCACGACTTGGAGATTCGCATCGACGAATTCCGGCCAGCCCGTCTCGACATAGGTTTTGATCACGGCAACGCACAGGAAGGATATCGCAGTTGGCAGGAGCGAAATGCGGGCCACGCGCTCTGCCAGCGCATGACGCCGCGCATAAATGCCGAACAGAAAGAACAGAAATATCTGGGGACGGAGCAACAACGGAAACGTCGATGCTGAAATCACCCATGCAGCCACGACGATTACCAACAGCGAGAACCAGAAACGGTTCAGTCGGAGGACGAAGGGCGCGACAAGGAAACACAAAAACAGATCCCGCAGGAAGGCTGTCTGCACGTTGATGTCGTTCGGGGTCACCAAGCATAACAGCTCGTCCAGGAACCACCACAGGCTGGTCGGAACCGGAGCCGCGAGTAAACCGAGATAGGCGGAGCCGGATACAAGCAGGATGGACAACCCATTCCAGAGCACCATCGGCAGATAAATGACCCGGAACTTCCCAATCACGAATTGCGGGTAGCTGCGCTGGCGCGTGGATGCGGTGAATAGCCAGCCGGAAATGATGCTAAGGAGCGGTACCGCGCTACGGCCGAATATCTCCATCAATATCCATCGCAGGAGGCTTTGGCCGGTGTGTATGCCGGCAGCAAGCTGGCTGCCATCTAGCCCGGTCCATGCGTGGACGTACACAATGCCGAAAATGCACAGCACGCGCGAGATTGCTATCGCATTGGAAAGGCCAAGCGGTGAATGTCGGGAGGGCGGCGTTATCACGGGCTGTCAGAGTTATCGCTTCGCAACATGCGCTCTCATAACAATCTTGATGCGTTGCACAATCTCCGACGTCCAACAGATCACCTTCACGGCATGCTTCCGTGCCCAGCCAACAACGTCAAGCTGTGGATCGCGATAAATATCGGAAAATTCAATCTAAAGGCCTTCAATTCACCGTTGCCTCAATGAAATCTGTCAATAGCTCGTCCGACCTATTTCATGATATTTCTTATCTAGGTTAATCGTTCATTGATCGAAAGGAATATTCTTCCCATTTCTACTTGATATATATCGACAATAATATATGCAAAGAGTATAAATGAGTTTTCTTATAGAGGAAGCGATCATGACTGATGGCAAAACCGAAACCTTGCTGTCGCTAACCGCTGATATCGTTTCAGCGCACGTCGCCAACAACAATATTTCAGCCAGCGACGTTCCGGTAATGATCGGTAGCGTCTTCAAGGCGTTGAGCGGATTGACTTCCTCCGTGGAGCCGGATCAACCGGATCAGCCTCCCGCCGTTTCCATTCGATCATCAATCAAGCCCGATTACATTATCTGTCTTGAAGACGGCAAAAAGCTGAAGATGCTGAAGCGCCACCTGATGACGCATTATCAGATGACGCCCGCAGATTACCGGGCAAAATGGAAGCTGCCGCCGGATTACCCGATGGTGTCTCCCAACTATGCCGAGCAGCGCCGCACGCTCGCCCACCAGATCGGGCTTGGCCGGAAAGCGAAATCCGGCGGCACGCCGCCTGCCGCGCCAAAAGCGGCATCTCGGGGGCGTCCAAAAAAACCGACTGCCTAAACTTTTTCCAATACGCCAGAACGCATAGCGGAAGAGATATTTAATAGCTTTGTGAAAGAAGTGCGGACAAACATTCAGGGTTGATCCGCACACGCCATGGCGCGCAAACGCTTTCTATTGGAGGTCGCAAGGCCAGTTGCGATGGCGATGGTTGCGCTCGCCGTTCTGGTTGCGAGCATCATCGCCTGGTCAACGCATCGCGCAGACGCCCTGGCCACCGAGCGCCAGCAGGCGCTTGTCATGACGCTGATCGACAAGAGCAAGGCAGCGATCGCGCATGACCAAGAGGCGTCGACCGTCTGGGATGATTCCGTCCGCAAGATGGAACAGTTCCCGCTCGACCTGCCGTGGATCGACAATAATCTGGGCATCTGGTTCCACGACTATTACGGCCACGACAGAACCTTCATCCTCGATCAAAATGACCACCCTGTCTACGCGATGAGTGATGGCGTCCGCGTAGACTCCGCAGCCTATAGCAGCCTCCGTCCCATCGCCGAAAAACTCGCCCGGCAATTGCGATTGCGGATGGCGCTTGGCGATACGCCGCGCGATGCGTCCAACCTGACGCTGGGAGCACTGGATGTAGCCGGGTTTGGCGGCCATACCGCGATCGTCAGCGTCAAACCCATCGTCCCGGACACAGAGGCGGTGGTTCAAAAGAAGGGCAGCGAATATCTGCACGTCAGCGTTCGCTATCTCGATGGAAATTTCGCGACTGAAGCCGCCGAACGATATCTGCTGGACGGCGCCCGCTTTTCCCGATCGGGCAAGACGCAGGGCAACGAGACCGCGATTGCGATTTCGGCGGCCAGCGGGCGCGTCGCGGGCTATTTCATCTGGAAACCATTTGGCCCGGGCGCATCCGTGCTCAAGCAGATCGCGCCAACGTTACTCGCCGTCCTCATCTTTCTGAGCATAGGAACGGCGCTGCTCTTGCGCAGGCTGTTCCGCAATATGATGGCGCTCCAGGCGAGCGAGGCGCAGGCACAGCACCTTGCTTTTCATGATGTCCTGACTGGTCTTGCAAACCGGGCGCTGTTCGAAGACCGCCTGGACCATGCTCTGGCGAGCGTACGAAGGGACGGACCTTCCGTTGCCTTGCTCTACCTCGACCTGGACCGGTTCAAGATCGTCAACGACACACAAGGCCATCCAACCGGAGACCTGCTCATACAGGCCGTCGCGCAAAGGCTCTCGGAAGCGACCCGCTCCTCCGACACGGTCGCGCGACTGGGGGGCGATGAATTCGCGATCATCCTGACAGGCGTCCGGTCGAGTGTCGATGCTGACCTGCTGGCGGGCCGGATCATCGCGGCGATGACCGTGCCATTCGACCTGGACGGCGTGGTCGTAAGCGTCGGCGTCAGCATCGGCATCGCGCAGGCGCCGGATCATTCGCTCGACCGGAACGAATTGAGCCGGAAGGCGGATATCGCGCTCTATCAGGCCAAGGCGCGCGGTCGCGGGCAGTTCGTCCGCTTCCATGATGCAATGGATGACGATATCCGCATCCGCCAAGATATCGAGCAGGATCTGCGGCAAGCGCTTGCCGTGAAAGATGGACTATCCCTGCATTATCAGCCGGTCATCGCTGTCAGTACCGGCAAGATGGAAAGCGTTGAGGCGCTAATTCGCTGGAACAGGAAGGGCCGCGGCCCGATGTCCCCGATGCTGTTCATTCCCATCGCAGAGGAAACCGGGCTGATCGATCAGCTGGGCGAATGGATTCTCGAGCGGGCATGCAAGGATACCGCCGATTGGCCCGTGGGCAAGGTGGCGGTGAATGTGTCTCCCGCCCAGCTGCGCAGCCCTGGCTTTAGCGATCGCGTTCTAGCCATCGTGGATTCCTGCGGCTTCGATCCGGGTCGGCTGGAAATAGAAATCACCGAGACCTGCCTGATCGACAACGCGATCGAATGCCAGCCCAACATCTCCGCTCTGCGGGCGAGAGGCGTGCGGTTCGCCCTGGATGATTTCGGCACGGGATATTCCTCGTTCAACCACTTCCGCCAGCTGGCGGTTGACCGGCTGAAGATCGACAGGTCGTTCGTCGCGTCTTTGACACCCGCCAATCGGGAAAGCCCGATCATCCGCGCGATCGTGGACCTCGCCAACTCAGCAGGCATTGCAGTTACCGCAGAGGGCGTGGAGACTGCCCAGCAGAGCCAGTATCTTTCCAAAATCGGCTGCACTTCGCTTCAGGGCTATCATCACGGCCGGCCGATGCCCCCCGCCGAATTGGAAGCCGTCGCCTGGTCGCTGACCAATATCGCTGCGGAGTGAGCTGCGCTTCAGGTCCGCCAGGGCATGACGGACCGGACACGGAGATCCCGCAGGTAAAGCCCGCCCCACAGCAGCAACCCCAGATATACGCCGAACAGCAGATGCGAGAAGGCCGGGCTGCCGACGCGCAGGTGCGTTGCAACCGCCCCGCCGAGATAAGCGGTCAGCAGAACGGCGCCCAGCGTGGACGTTCGCGGAAACACATAGAGCGCGGTGCAGATGAGCAGCAATATGCCAAGGCCGCGCGCGAGATCCGGGCTTGCCGAATAACCCAGTTGGACCAGGGTTTCAGTCACCGGCGCTATCGGAACCAGCTTGATGCCGGCGTCAAACAACAGGAACAGCACCACGATCGCACTGAAAGTACGCCCCGCCCACAAAGCTGGCGCCGAGACCTCCGCTTCATTTCTCTCCATTCGCATCATTCATTCCCCTTGGTTAACTTCGTATATTTGCGGTCTCCCTTCATAGCAGCGGATGACGGAACGCCTCCACAGGACGGTATTGTTACCGGCCGTCCGACAATGGGACGAAAATTTCTTCCGGCATCGGGATAAATGAGATCATATGGCGGAAAGTCGGTGAGGCGGGACATTCACAAGATGCGGGCATTTGTCCGCTTCCGTGATTTGAGGGTCCGGCGGAACGGCGCGCATTTTTTGCGGTCTGGTTCGAGCCCGACCACCTGATTGTGGCTGAAACATCACAATTTCGCTTGTTAGAAGCACGCCGTAACGTTCGCTTCGCCGCATAAAGCGCCCGCAGACCATCTTTGCCCCCTCCTGAAATTCAGCTAGAGCCGGGCCATGGCGCTGCTCGCTCTTGGGTCCCAGCCCTTCTTCGGTGACAAAAACCGCGCTTTCTGGCTGCTCCAGTCAGCGGGCTGGTCGGGCTATTTCCTGCTCCGCGCGCTTGGCGGTATCGCGAACGCGATGGGTCTGCTGTTCATCGTGCCGACCGCGCTGACAACCGCAACCGGCTATTCGCTCACCCTGCTGATGGCCGCGATCTATCGCCGGCTGATCCGCCAACGGCCGGTGATCACCTGGACGCTGACAGCTATCATCACCGTGATTGCGTCGGGCGCTTTCTCCACCATCGAGGTGTGGGCCCACGCGACCTTCTACCGCCAGGGCGAGGTGCCGGAGGGCGCTCAATTCCTGGGTGCGATCCTGCTCGATTTCGCGCTTCTGGCCGCGTGGTCAGCGCTTTACTACGGCATCAATTTCTATCTGATGTTCGAAGAAAAAAGCGATCAAATGCAAATACTTGAAGCGCAAGCCAGCTCCGCGCAGCTGGCCATGCTGCGGTATCAGCTCAATCCGCACTTTCTGTTCAACACACTCAATTCGATTTCAACGCTCGTATTGCTCAAGCAGACCGAACGCGCCAACGCGATGCTTTCCCGGCTGGCCTCGTTTCTTCGCTATACGTTGATAAATGAGCCGACGGCGCAAGTAACGCTCGCACAGGAAGTGGAAACGTTGAAACTCTATCTCGAGATCGAGAAGATGCGCTTTGAGGATCGCATGCGTCCCACCTTCTCAATCGACAACGATGTGGAACTTGCGCGGCTGCCATCGCTTTTGCTGCAACCGCTCGTGGAAAATGCTATCAAGTATGCGGTGACCCCCAAGGAGGAGGGAGCCGAGATCATTGTGGAGGCCAAACTTATAGGAGATCGCGTCCATATCAGCGTGTCGGATACCGGGCCGGCCGTGAACGAGGGGGCAGCTCGTTCAACCACCTCCACCGGCGTCGGCCTGGCGAATATTCGCGACAGGCTTGTGCAGGCTTATGGAGTGGACCATCGTTTCGACACCCAGTCGAACCCGGAGGGGGGATTTAGCGTTATCATCGAAATCCCGTACCAGACGGACAGGACCAAGGAAGCTGCATGACGATCCGAACCATCCTCGTCGACGACGAACCCCTTGCCATTCAGGGCCTCGAACTCCGGCTCGAACCCCACGAAGACATTGAAATCATCGATACCTGCCTCAACGGCCGCGAAGCCATCCGCGCCATCAAGACCCACAAGCCCGATCTCGTTTTTCTCGACATCCAGATGCCGGGTTTTGACGGCTTTTCCGTGATCCAGGGATTGATGGAGGTCGAACCCCCGCTTTTCGTGTTCGTCACCGCCTATAGCGACCATGCGATCCGGGCGTTCGAAGCGGACGCTGCCGACTATCTGATGAAGCCGGTCGACGAAGGCCGGCTGGCCGATACGCTGGACCGGGTGCGTCTGCGGCTTGCGGAAAAGCGGAGCGCCGAGGAAGCAGGCCGTCTCAAGGAAGTGCTGGCCGAAGTTGCGCCTGAAGCGGCGGAGAACATGCCGGACGGCAACGATGGCCCGGCCGCCAACCGCTTCGAAAAGCTCATCAACGTCAAGGATCGCGGCCAGATCTTCCGGGTCGACGTGGACACCATCGAACGGATTGACGCCGCCGGCGACTATATGTGCATCTATACCGGCGATAACACGCTGATCCTGCGCGAAACCATGAAGGATCTCGAAAAGCGCCTCGATCCGCGTCGCTTCCAGCGCGTCCACCGCTCGACGATCGTCAACCTCGACCTCGTCCGCCAGGTAAAGCCCCATACCAACGGCGAATGCTTTCTGGTGCTCGATTCAGGCGCTCAGGTGAAGGTCAGCCGCAGCTACCGCGAAGTGGTGGCGCGCTTCGTTCATTAAGTTTCGCAAGTTCTGTTTCTTCTTTGTCATTCCCGCGAACGCGGGAATGACAAAATGGAAGAGCTTAGCGTAGCTTCCTAAGGCTCCATGCCACTCGCCGTCGTAGGGCCGGCTTGCACGTCTCCCGGCATGGGCCCTGCCAGCAGTTGCGGGTCGATCCGCACGTCCTGCCACTTCATGCCCCAGTGAAGATGCGGTCCGGTCGCCCGTCCGGTGGACCCTATGAAACCGAGCAGCTGGCCGCGCTGGACATGCTGACCTTCCGTCACGGCAATCTTTGTGAGGTGGAGAAACGCGCTGTTCAGCCCCATGCCATGATCGAGCATCAGCAAATTGCCCTCCAGCGTGAAGGGCGACTTGGCAGCGAGGATCACGACGCCATCCGCCGGCGCGACGAAAGGCGTGCCGGCCGAACGCGCGATATCGACGCCGCTGTGCGGGGCGCCGGCTTCTCCCGCATAGATGCGTTGCGACCCGAACACGCCGCTAATCCGCCCGATTGCCGGCCACAGGAAGCGCTGTTGCCAGCCTTGTGAATTACTATGGATCGCGCGGGCAGCACCGATCTGCTCAAGCTCGATCTTGCGGCGCGCGAGAAACTCAGGCGTTGGCGCGGTTCCCCGCGGCAAGGTCGGCAGCGACTGGATATCCCATTGCCGTGGCACAATCTTCAGCTCGGTGCGGACATGCCCACCATTGGCCAATGCTGCATCGACGACTGCGAATGGCCCAGCCTCGCGACCAAAGCCAATCAGGAAGCGTCCGCCCGGTCCAATCTCGACCGGCTTCCCATCCAGCGTCATTGCGGTCGTACCAGCCGGCGCGGTTCCGAGCAGCAACCCGCCTTGGGTCAGCGCACCTTGAAACGCAAACGCATCAGGGGCGACGGTTTCGGTGGGACGGACAACGCTGACCGGAGGCGCCGTTGCGGGGCGGGGTCGATCCCCCAGGGGCACGCAGCTTGCAGCGACCAGTCCACCTGCGATGAGAAAACCGCGCCGTGCGGCGTGGCTCAATCGCCCAGCTCCGCCCTTACGGCAATTTCGGCCGAAGCGTAAGCCTCCTGCCTGGCGACGCTCCAGTAGCGCAGATCATCCAGCGGTATCTGCGCCCCGGTGATCGCGCAGATCACGTGGTCGCCCGGTATCAGCATGCGAAAATTGTTCGCCATGTAATGCAATTTGGCGGTGCGGCCGCCTTGCGCCATCAACATCGTTCTCTATCCCATCCTTCAGCTACAGCAGCTTGGGCTGCTCCAGCTTAACCTGATCTGGCCGCGCGTGACCAGTGCCCTCGGCCCGGACATCTACCGCGCCATCCTTGAAGCGCAACCTGAGCGCGGCGGCACTCCTGGCTTGCTCCGCCGATATCACCACCTTGCCATCGCGCCGCTCGACCCTGGCATAGCCTTTTTCGAGCGGTCTGTCGGGGTGAAGCAAGGCCGCTTCCCGCCACAGAGCATCGAGCCGCGCTTTGCCGCGCGCGACCGGCTCCGCCAGCAAACGCGGCCGGAGCGCGCCGGCAGATCGGGAAAGCGCGGCGGAGGCCAGCGCGAGCCTCCGCGAAAGGCCACGGGGCAAGCGCGCGACGCTGTCGTCCAGCCGCTGCCGCTGAGGACTTAGCAATGCATCTGGAGCGGGCCAACGCCGCAGCGCCACCTCCAGCTTTTCGCCCGCGCGCTCCCGATAACGATGCGCGCACCGCCCTGCCCGCACGCCGAGCGAACGGATGGCGGCCAGCAGTTCGGCGCGAACCGGCACGGCGATCTCCGCAGCGGCCGTCGGCGTGGGCGCTCGGACATCCGCAGCGAAATCGCAAAGCGTTGTATCCGTTTCATGGCCGACGGCAGAAATGGTCGGGATCGGCGATTCCGCGACCGCGCGGACCACGGCCTCCTCGTTGAAGGCCCACAAATCCTCGATGGAACCGCCGCCCCGCGCCACGATCAGCAGGTCGGGGCGTGGGGACATCTCCGCGAACCCGCGCACGGCGGCGGTCACCTGATCGGCGGCCCCCTCCCCCTGCACGGCGACTGGCCAGAGCAGCACATGGCTTGGGCAGCGATCGGCGAGACGATGGAGAATATCGCGAATCACCGCCCCTGTCGGCGACGTCACCACGCCGATCACACGGGGCAGATAGGGCAGCGCGCGCTTTCGCTCCTGATCGAACAATCCCTCGGCCGCGAGCATCCGGCGGCGCTGGTCCAGCAAGGCCATCAGCGCGCCCTGCCCCGCCAGTTCCATCCGTTCGATCACGATCTGGTATTTGGAGCGACCGGGATAGGTGGTAAGCTTGCCGGTCGCGATCACCTCGATACCGTCTTCCGGCCGGAAGCGCAGCGCAGCCGCGCTTCCCTTCCACACCACCCCGTCGATGCATGCGCGGTCATCCTTCAGCGTGAGATAGCAATGTCCCGAAGAGTGCCGCTTGAAGCCCGAAATCTCGCCCCGCACGCGCACATGGCCGAAGGCATCTTCCACCATCCGCTTGAGCGCGCCCGACACTTCGGACACCGAGAGCGCGGGCGCGTTGCCGCCTTCGTTTTCCTCCGCTAACAGCCGGGCCGGTTCTGAAGGGTAATCGTCCATGAATGTCCTGTTACTGGGTTCTGGTGGCCGTGAACATGCGTTGGCATGGAAGCTGGCGCAATCGCCGACGCTTACGAAACTGTATGCCGCGCCGGGCAACCCGGGAATAGCCCAGCACGCCGAATGCGTCGATCTCGATCCGGTTCACATCGAATCGGTGCTTGCCTTCGCGCGGGACGAGAAGGTCGGCCTTGTCGTAATCGGCCCTGAAGGCCCGTTGGTGGCGGGGCTGGCGGACCTTTTACGCGAGAACGGCGTCCTGACCTTCGGCCCGGACAAGGCCGCAGCGCAACTTGAAGGATCGAAGGGGTTCACCAAGGATCTCTGCGCGCGGGAAAACATCCCGACCGCCGGTTATACGCGCTTTGCGGACAAGGAGGCGGCGCTTGCCGGTCTCGAAAAGTTCGGACTGCCGGCCGTGATCAAGGCCGACGGGCTTGCGGCTGGCAAGGGCGTGGTGATCGCCGAAACAGCTGACGATGCGCGCGCCGCGATCGAGGATATGTTCGACGGCAGCTTCGGCGATGCCGGCACCGAGGTCGTGGTCGAAGAATTTCTGACGGGAGAGGAAGCCAGCTTCTTTGCGCTGACAGATGGCGAAAGCGTCATCCCGTTCGGATCGGCCCAGGATCACAAACGTGTCGGCGATGGCGATGTCGGCCCCAACACAGGCGGCATGGGGGCCTATTCCCCCGCCCTGGTGCTGACGCCCGAGCTTCAGGACCGCGCGATGAAGGAAATCGTGATCCCGACGGTCCGGGCGATGAAGGCCGCGGGCATGCCCTATTCCGGCGTGCTGTACGCGGGACTGATGCTGACGGCTGAAGGGCCAAAGCTGATCGAATATAATGCGCGGTTCGGCGATCCGGAATGCCAGGTGCTGATGATGCGCTTCGACGGCGACCTGCTGGCGCTGCTGCTGGCGGTGGCCGAAAACCGTCTGGCAGACCTGGGGGCGATCGAGCTTGCGGACCGGGCATCGCTGACCGTCGTGATGGCCGCCAGGGGATATCCCGGAACGCCAGAGAAAGGCGGTGCCATCAGCGGCATCAATTCCGCCGAAGCAAATGTGGGTATCAAAGTCTTTCACGCGGGCACCGCCAGTGCGGATGGCAGGATCATCGCAAATGGCGGTCGGGTGCTCAACGTTACCGGTACGGGCGGTACCATCGCCGAGGCTCAGACCGCCGTCTATCGGGCGATAGATGCGATCGATTTTCCAAGCGGCTTCTATCGCCGCGATATTGGCTGGCGGGAATTGGCACGGGTACGGAACGGCTGACGCCTCGCGCCGTTATCCGTCAGATTGCATCGGGGAGTTCGCATGAACCAGAATTTGACCATTGCCGTGATCGTTGTCATCGCCATTGCGCTGGCGTTGATCCTGCTGACCCGCAGCCGCAACAAGCCCAGCGCGGATACGTCGCCTCCCCCCAAGTCTCTGCACACCCATTCAGAACCCAATGGCATCATAGATGGCGGTGCAGCAGCGTTTGAAGATGTCGCGAGCCAGTTCGTCGGGATCGATGCGCACCCCGATCTGGCCGGTCCGCCTGATGATCTGACGATCATCAAGGGCCTTGGCCCGAAAGCCGCCGCGCAGCTCAAGCTGCTCGGCGTAACCCGCTATGCCCAGCTCGCGGCACTCGATACCGCTCAAATCCAGGCGCTTGACGAACAGATGGGGGTTTTCCGCGGTCGCCTGGAGCGCGATCGCTGGCCAGAACAGGCCCGCTATCTCTCACGCGGCGATACCGCGACGTTCGAGAAGGAATTCGGCAAGCTCGGATAAATCGTCCCTCGGCCATAGCGCTCAGGCCCAGATTATAGTGGCAGCTTTGCCGTCCGTTTTACCTCTTCCAGCACGACATAGGTCCGGGTTTCGCGGACGCCGGGCATCCCGGCCAGCACATGACCGAGAAATGTGCGATAGGCCGCCATGTCACGAACACGAACCTTGAGCAGATAGTCGAAGCCGCCGGCGACCATGTGGCATTCAAGCACATCCTCCACGGCGGTAATGTGCTGGGCGAATGCTTCGAACACATCGTCAGTAGTGCGATCGAGCAGCACCTCCACGAACACCACCAGCCCCCGTCCCAGCTTGTCCGGGTCGAGCATCGCGACATAGCCGGTGATAATGCCACGTTCGCGCAGACGTTTTACCCGATCGAAGCAAGCAGCGGGAGAAAGGCCGCAGCTTTGCGCCAGCGCCTGATTGGTGATGCGCCCGTCGTCCTGCAGCACGCGCAGCAGGCGACGGTCCGTGGCATCGATTGAAACATCTTCGGTCATTCGATCCCTATACGAAATTTGTTCGGCATTTAGAATAAACATACGAAGTACATTCGGTATATTCGGCATTATACCAGCTATATCAGAGCCGGAGCCGCCAATATGACTGATGAAATTTCTCCCTGGGATGCGATCGACGATCGGAAATATGCCGACGAGGATGTTGTCGTCCGTGAGATGCTGGCCGCCGAGCCACTATCGCCAGCGGCGCGCGACTCCATTCAAAATCAGGCGATCGCGCTGGTCGAGGCCGCGCGCAAGTCAGCGAAGCGCAAGGGCGTGGTTGAAAGCTTCCTGCAGGAATTTTCGCTCGGCACACGTGAGGGATTGGCGCTGATGTGCCTTGCCGAAGCGCTGTTGCGTATACCCGATGACGACACGCGCGACCGCCTGATCGCAGAGAAGATCGGATCGGCTGATTGGGGCAGCCACGCCGGAAAGTCGGACAGCCTGTTCGTCAATGCGTCGACATGGGGATTGATGCTCACCGGCCGCCTGATCGATGTCGACGAGGAAGCGAAGAACGATCTCGGCGGCTGGCTCAGGCGCCTGACCGCGCGAATGGGCGAGCCGGTCATTCGTCAGGCAGTAGGCGCCGCCGTCCGGATGATGGGCGAACAATTCGTTCTCGGTCGTAATATCGAGGCAGCGCTCAGCCGCGCGAAACGCGAAAAAATCCTGTGTTCCTTCGACATGCTGGGCGAAGGGGCGCGTACCGCCGCTGACGCCGAGCGGTACGAAAGCATTTATGCGTCAGCAATTGAAGCCGTCGGAAAGGCTGCCAAAGGCACGGGCCCGCAAAGCGGGCATGGCGTTTCCGTCAAACTGTCAGCCCTTTGCCCGCGCTACGAAGCCATCCAGGAAACACGTGTCTGGGCAGAGCTTTATCCGCGCATCAAGCGCCTCGCGCTGATTGCCGCCCGCTACAATCTCAACTTCGCGATCGATGCCGAGGAAGTCGACCGGCTGGTACTCTCGATCAAACTGGTTGATCGCCTGGCGCGTGAGCCCGATTTCGGTGACTGGTCCGGCCTGGGCTTCGTTATCCAGGCCTATCAGAAACGTGCGCCGCTGGTGATAACCGCCCTCGAGCGCATCGCGAAGGAAAGTGGGCGCCGGATCATGGTCCGGCTGGTCAAGGGCGCGTATTGGGATAGCGAAATCAAGCGCGCACAGGTGGCAGGACGTCCGGACTATCCGGTCTACACGACCAAGTCCGCAACCGACCTCTCCTATCTTTCCTGCGCGCGACAATTGATCGCCGCAGCGCCCATCCTCTATCCACAGTTCGCGACGCACAATGCCCACACCCTCGCCGCAGTCCGCACGATGGCGCAGGAAGCCGGGGTCAAGGTCGAGTACCAACGGCTTCATGGCATGGGCGAGACATTGTACGCCGCTGCCCGCGCTGAGTTCGGCGACATCACCGTCCGTGCCTATGCGCCGGTTGGCGGACATGAAGAACTGTTGCCCTATCTCGTGCGGCGCTTGCTGGAAAACGGCGCCAACAGCTCGTTCGTGCACGCCCTTCTTGATCCTCGCATAGCGGCGGCGGACGTCGCTGCCGATCCGATCACGCTTGTCGAGACAAATCCCGGCCGTCATCCACGCATACCGGTTCCGCGTGACATCTACGGCGCGAAACGGGTCAATCCACCTGGCCGCGATTATAGCCAGCGGGCCGCACGGCAAGTCGCCCGGGCCGAGGCTGCATCCGCACGGCGCAAACAATATGTCTCAGGCCCGATCGTGGGCGGTGCGCTGCGTGCCGGGAAAAGCAACCCGGTGTTCAGTCCAGGTGACAACAGCCTGACTGTCGGCAGTGTGATCGATTCCGAACAGGGGGATCTGGACCGCGCGATCGCTCTGGCAAAAGCAGCGCAGCGGGGATGGAACGACAAGGGGGGCATCGGTCGTGCCAGCATATTGCGCGCGATGGGCGACGCGCTTGAAACAGCGATGGACAGCCTGATCGCCCTTCTTTCGCTGGAAAGCGGCAAGACGCTGAACGACGGCGTGGCCGAAGTACGCGAGGCGATCGACTTTTGCCGCTACTACGCCATGCTCGCCGAACGGCAGTTCGGTCCGCCGGAGATACTGGATGGTCCTGTCGGAGAGACCAACCATCTTGCGCTCGGCGGGCGTGGCGTTTTCGCGTGCATCAGCCCATGGAACTTCCCGCTGGCGATTTTCACCGGCCAGATCGCCGCGGCCCTTGCCGCGGGCAATGCTGTGATTGCCAAGCCAGCCGAACAGACGCCGCTGATCGCGGCCGAGGCCGTGCGGATATTCCATAAGGCGGGTCTTGATCCCGCGCTGCTAGCTTTGCTGCCAGGTGATGGTGGAAATATCGGTGCGGCGATCACCCGCCATCCGGGCATCGACGGCGTCGCCTTCACGGGTGGGACGGAGACAGCCTGGGCGATCAATCGCACCCTTGCGGCGCGCAACGGGCCGATCATCCCCTTCATCGCTGAAACCGGCGGATTGAACGCGATGTTCATCGATACCACTGCCTTGCGCGAGCAAGTGGTTGACGACGTAATCCTCTCGGCATTCGGTTCCGCCGGCCAGCGTTGTTCGGCATTGCGCATGCTGTTCCTGCCAGAGGAGAGCGCCGACGAGACGATTGAGGCGCTGAAGGGCGCGCTCGACGCACTTGTGATCGGTGATCCCGCCCAGCCCGCCACCGATATCGGCCCGGTGATCGACGCAGAGGCTCGCTCGGCCCTGGAAACCCATGCCACGCGGCTCGCGCGCGAGGCCAAAATCCTGGTGCAACGCGACGTCAGCACGATCGCCAGCGGAGCGAGCTTTTTTGGTCCAGTTATCGCGGAAGTGCCAACGCCTGATTTCCTTGAAAGGGAAGTGTTCGGACCGATCCTGCACATCTGCCGCTACAAGTCTGACAGGCTCGCCGAGGTTGCCGGAAAACTGGCCGCGCGCGGTTATGGGCTTACCTTAGGCGTGCATAGTCGCATCGAACGCTTTGCAGAAGAAGTGCGCGCGCTGGTTCCCGCTGGAAACATGTACGTGAACCGCTCGATGATCGGCGCTGTCGTGGGCGTACAGCCCTTTGGCGGGGAAGGTCTATCAGGAACGGGACCCAAGGCCGGTGGCCCTCACGCCCTGATGCGCTATGCCGTCGAACGAGCGATTTCGGTCAATATCACGGCGCAGGGCGGTGATCCGGCCTTGATGAACCTGTAACGGGAAGCTTCCGGCCAACGCCGCCCTATCCGTCTATAAGTGTCGATCGCAATCGTCGGCCTCAAGGTTTTTTGAGAACAAACGGGAGGAAGCACGCCCCATACCCGCGTCGAAACACAGGTTCAGGTATCGATTGCCATACTGGGCAGCAGCATGGTGTGTACGCGGTTGCCGTCACCAATTGACGGCAAAGTGCTGCGTTTCGCAGGCGATGCCGATCCGATCGAGTCTTCGATGAAACTGCTCATGGAGGCGGATTGGCGCTACGGCTTTCATGGGAAGACGTTCCCAAGCATCTCGTCAGTGTCGATGTCGCCAGCAAACCGCCCACTTTTGGTGCCGTTGCTCCATGGGGAAGCTCAACCGTCCCCAACATAGGCCCTCGTCCTGCCGGGCGTCATTGCGCGGGAAGCGGCAGCAATCGACGTGCCCGTCCTTATCGCGATGGGAGAGCGCGATGTTTGCCAGGATTCGTTGCGGGAGATTGCGGCCAGTCCGCCAACGACCTGTCGCTCTCGATCATTCCGCGAATGGCCCATATGCACAACTTCGCGGGAACACGGCGCCGCATGTGGCGCCGTATCGACGCATTCGTATACCAGGCCGCGGCGCACCGCGAGGAGGGCTAAACCTGATCGGATATTCGCCTTTTAGCGACGGAAAGTCTCGATAGCTCTATCGCGGGGCAACGGTCCATCACGACCCTGAGCCCGGCCGCTTCCGCTCGCGCCGCCGCTGCTTCGTTAATGACACCCAGTTGCATCCAGACCGCCTTTGCGCCGACGGCGATCGCCTGATCGACGGCCTCTCCCGCCGCCTCGGGACGACGAAAAATATCGACCAGATCGATTGGCTCGCCGATCTGTGAAAGTTCACGCCAGATGAACTCGCCATGGACATGCTCGCCGGTAATCTGCGGGTTGACGGGGATAACCCGATATCCGTGGTCTTGCAGCACCTTCATGACACCATGGCTAGGCCTGTCCGGACGATCCGAGGCGCCAACCATCGCAATCGTCCGCGTTTCAGTGAGAAGCTGGGAAATTTCGGCATCAGTGGTCAGCGGCATGGCTCTTCCTTCACAGCAGAATCTCAAGGCCGAAATGGGAACGGCGCTCTATCGCTTCAACCAATTCGCGAGCTGCCGCGCGAGTTCCTTGAAATGCACTTCGCCTTCTGCCGCGGCCGGCGGTGTGCCGGCATCCGAGGCACGCCTGATCTCAATATCCAGGGGAATGCGCCCCAGAAATGGCAGGTCCATCGATCGCGCCGCCGCCTCCGCCCCGCCCGCTCCGAAGGGATCGGAAATCTCGCCGCAATGCGGGCAGGCATAGCCCGCCATGTTTTCCACAAGGCCGATGATCGGTATGTTCGCCTGGCGAAACAGATCGATCGCGCGGGTGGCATCCATCAGCGCCAGATCCTGCGGCGTCGACACGATCACCGCGCCAGCGGGCCGATGCTTCTGGATCATGCTGAGCTGGACGTCGCCAGTGCCCGGCGGGAGATCCAGCACCAATATCTCGACGTCACCCCAGTTGGCATCGACGAGCTGCCCCAGCGCGCCGCTGGCCATGGGACCGCGCCAGGCGATCGCTTTGCCCGGCTCGATCAACTGCCCCATCGAGAGCATTGGTATGCCATATGCGGTTGCCACGGGCTGCAAGACCTTGTCCTGCGCCGTCGGCTTAGCATCCTGCGCCCCCATCAGCCTGGGCTGTGATGGTCCATAAATATCGGCATCGACAAGGCCGACCCTGAGACCCATGCGCCGCAGCGCGATGGCCAGGTTGGCAGCCAGTGTCGACTTGCCAACCCCTCCCTTGCCCGATCCCACCGCGATGATCCTGCGGCCGCGCTTCTCGCTGGTCATGGCCACCCGAACCAGCGCGACGCCTTCCAGTTCGCCCAAAACCTGCTTGATTTCGCTTTCCAGCCGAAGCCTGACATCAGCACCGAGTCCGGAGACGTCGAGGATCACACTGACCGTACCGTCGGCGAAGCGGGGCGGCGGCGCCCGGCCGCTTTCGTGAAGTCCCTTGCCCGAAATCGGATCGGCAATGGCATCGATCGCCGCGGTGAGTTTTTCTACGTCTGTGGACATAGCGGGTGCCTTAAGACGATGGTCACGGCAATTACACTGTTTTTCCGCGAACCCCCTCCCTATAAAGACCTCAGATCATGATCGGGATGAGAGGCTTTGGTACAACCGATGTTCAATGAAAGTAGCGGCGGCGGGCCCTGGGGCGGTGGCGGCTCAGGGGGCAGCGGCGGCGGCAAGGGCGGCGGCGGAAACGGGGACGATGGCCTTGGACCACGCTCTCCGTGGAGCGAACCGCCGCGCAAACGCCCTACTGGCGGTGGAAAATCGAACTTCGGCCCAAGCGCTCTTGACGAACTGCTCCGTAAGGGACGCCAGCGTTTCGGCGGCGGCGGGGGCCACGGCCCCCGCAATGGCTGGCCCAACGTCGAAGGAAAACCCATCTGGCTTTGGGGCATCGGCGCGCTGCTGGTGCTCTGGGTCGCATTGACCAGCGTTCATCGCGTCGATCCGCAGGAACGCGCGGTCATTACGCGTTTCGGAAAATATGCGGGCCTGTTGAGCCCCGGCCTCGGCCTCACCCTGCCGGCCCCCATCGACAAGGTGCACACGCTCAATGTTGAGGATATTCGCGTGAAGGATATCGGCTCGGCCGCGGGCGATTCCGAAAACCTGATGCTGACTGGCGACCAGAATCTCGTCGATCTTGCCTATTCGGTCCGCTGGAATATCCGTGATCCCCAGCTTTACCTGTTCGAACTGTCCGATCCCGACGACACAGTAACGGAGGTCGCCGAGAGCGCGATGCGCGCTGAGGTGGCACGTGTCAGCCTGACCGATGCGATCGGACCGCGCCGTAGCGAGATCGAGGACCGCGTCGCCCGGCGGATGCAGGAGATTCTCGACGGCTACCGGGCCGGTATAGCAATCCAGGGCATCGCCATTAAGCAGGCAGACCCGCCCGCCGCCGTGGTCGACGCATTCAAGGAAGTCTCCGCCGCGCAGCAAACCGCGCAGCAATATATCAACCAGGCGCGCGCCTACGCACAGCAGCTTTCGGCCAAGGCAAAGGGTGAGGCTGGCGCGTTCGACCGCGTCTACGCCGAATATAAGCTCGCACCGGAAGTGACGCGCCGCCGCATGTATTATGAAACGATGGAAGAAGTGCTGGCCAAGACCGACAAGACGATCATCGAGGCGCCCGGCGTGACCAGTTATCTGCCGCTGCCGGAAATCAAGCGCACGCTGCCAAATGCAGCGGGAGCTGGCCGATGAGTATGGTTGATCGCGTAATCCGCAACCCGATCCCCTGGGCGTTGGGGGCAATTGCCGCCGTGCTGCTGCTCTCCAGCATTTTCGCGGTGGTACCTGAAACGAAGCAGGCCTTGATCGTTCGCCTCGGCGTGCCAAACCGGCTGGTCAACGGCTACCAACCTAATGTGCCATTCGGCCGCACTGGTGCGGGCCTGGCCTGGCGGATACCCTTCGTCGAGACGATCGTCTGGGTCGACAAGCGCGTGCTCGATTTCGACATGCAGCGCCAGTCGGTGCTGTCAACCGATCAGCTCAGGCTGGAAGTCGATGCCTATGCGCGTTATCGGATCATCAATCCGCTGCAGATGTATGTCAGCTCCGGTACGGAGCAGAGAGTGGGCGAGGCGTTGCGCCCGATCCTCGGCTCGGCATTGCGCAATGAACTCGGCAAGCGCCCGTTCGCTGCGCTCCTCAGCCCGGAACGCGGACAGCTGATGGATAATATCCAGGCCGGGCTGAACCGGATCGCCAAACAATATGGCGCCGAGATCGTGGACGTTCGGATCAAGCGCGCTGATCTGCCGGACGGTACGCCGCTCGAGTCCGCGTTTCTGCGCATGCGGACGGCACGCCAGCAGGAGGCATTGACCATCCGTGCGCAGGGAAGCCAGCAGGCCCAGGTCATTCGTGCTGATGCTGACGCCGCGGCGGCAGGCGTCTACGCTGAAAGTTTCAACAAGGACCCGGATTTCTACGCCTTTTACAGGGCCATGCAGTCCTATCGCCGCACCTTCGGGGTCGACGGCCAGGAAACCGGTGGATCCTCTACAGTCATTCTTTCGCCGGACAACGAATATTTGCGCGAGTTCAAAGGCAGATAATATTCCGAACCAACTTCATTCAATTTCCGTTCAGGGCGGATTCTTCAGCGTTACCGCTGCTTTGCGCAGAAGCGTCTTAGTAGAGTAGTATTGTCCGTCACCCAAGGAGAAGTCCCATCGTGCGCTATGCCTATGCCATTACCGCAGCCCTGCTTGCGGGCGGCGCCACAGCAACCATGGTTATGCAGCAGCCGGTTGGCGCGCAGGTTGCCCAGAATGCGCCTGGCACCTTAGCAGCGGCGACGCCGCAGCCCGGAGCACCGCTGAGCTTTGCGGATCTTGCGGCCAAGCTGCAGCCCGCCGTGGTCAACATCTCTACGACGCAAAGCGTACAGGTACAGCAGAACAACCCGTTCGCCGGGACACCATTCGGCGATCTGTTCGGTCAGTTCGGTGGAGGTGGAGCGGATGATGACAAGCCGGTAACACAGAAGGCCACTTCGCTGGGCTCCGGCTTCATCGTGTCGCCCGATGGCTATGTTGTCACCAATAACCACGTGATTTCAGGCGGCGCGGGACCGAACAATAACTCGGTCGTTAGCTCCATCACCGTTATCCTGCCGGACCGTAAGGAATATAAGGCAACCATCGTGGGACGCGACGTCGCTTCCGATCTCGCTCTGTTGAAGATCGAAGCCAAGGGGCTGCCTTTCGTTGTGTTCGGCGATTCCACGCGCGCCCGCGTCGGAGACTGGGTAATCGCAATCGGCAATCCTTTCGGTCTCGGCGGGACGGTGACCGCGGGCATCGTATCCGCGCTCCATCGCAATATCGGCCTGGGCGGCGCCTATGACCGCTATATCCAGACCGACGCGTCGATTAACCAGGGCAACAGCGGGGGGCCGATGTTCGACGTCAAGGGCAATGTCATCGGCATCAATACCGCAATCTTCTCGCCCACCGGCGGCAATGTCGGCATCGGCTTTGCGATCCCGGCTGAAGAAGCCAAGCCCGTCATCGATGCGCTCAAGAACGGCGGCAAGGTCAAGCGCGGCTATCTGGGGGTCGGCATCCAGCCGATGACCGACGAGATCGCCACCGCGCTTGGCCTGCCCAAGAACAGCGGCGAGATCGTGGCCCGGGTTGAGCCCGGCCAGGCGGCGGCACGCGCCGGCATCAAGCAGGGCGATGTGATCGTGAAGGTCAACAATCAGGACGTCACGCCGGATAATACCCTGTCCTATGTCGTGGCGAATCTCCCGATCGGTTCGCGCGTTCCCATCGAATTGATCCGCGACGGAAAGCGAATGACCGTGACGGCGGTGGTCAATCAGCGGCCACCGGAAGAGCAACTCGCTGCCGGCGATGACTTCGGTCAGGATGGAAGCGGCGGCGCAAATCAGCCAGGCAAGCAGGCAACCAGCGCACAATTGGGCATGAGCCTGACCGCGCTCACACCCGATATCGCGCGCCAGCTCAGTCTCGCACCAGACACCCGTGGCGTGGTGATCGCAAGCGTCGATGCGTCGGGAGATGCAGCCGCCAAGGGCCTTCGCCGGGGCGACCTGATCGTATCGATCAACCAGCGCCCGACGAGCACACCGGCCGAAGCGAACGCCGCGGTGGACCAGGCCGTCAAAGCAGGGCGAACCACCGTGCTTCTGCTGGTCCAGCGCGGCAACACGCCGCCGCGCTATATTGGCATCGAACTGAAGGGCAAGTAGAACAAAGCTATCCGGCGCGCGCCGGGAAAAACCGACTGCATGAGGGGCTGACATGGCTGACGAGACCGGGATATTCATTGGACTCGGCGGCGGTCAGCCCCAGGCGCTCAATCTGAAGCGCGCCAATCGACACGGGCTGATCGCTGGCGCCACCGGCACGGGCAAGACCGTGACCCTGCAGGGGCTGGTCGAGGGATTTTCCAAGGTTGGCGTCCCGGTGTTCGTTTCCGATGTGAAGGGCGATCTTTCCGGGCTGGCCATGGCCGGCTCGCCCACCTCCAAGATACATGAAACGTTCAAGGCGCGCGCAGCCGAGGTCGGCGAGACCGACTGGGCTTATGCCGACACGCCGGTCCAGTTCTGGGATCTGTTCGGCGAACAGGGCCACCCGATCCGCACGACCGTATCGGAAATGGGCCCTCTCCTGCTGTCGCGGCTGATGAACCTCAACGAAGTGCAGGAAGGCGTGCTTACCATCGCGTTCCACGTCGCCGACAAGGAAGGTCTGTTGCTGCTCGACCTGGATGACCTGCAAGCAATGCTGGTCAACTGCGGCGAACGGGCGGACGAGTTATCCACCACCTACGGCAATGTCTCGAAGCAGAGCCTCGGCACCATCCAGCGCTCGCTGCTCCAGCTTCGGAGCCAGGGCGGCGAACATTTCTTCGGTGAGCCCGCTCTGACCATGCAGGATTTCCTGCGGAAGGACGATCAAGGGCGCGGCATTGTCAACATCCTCGCCGCTGACAAGCTGATGGCGAGCCCGAAGCTCTACGCAACCTTCCTGTTGTGGCTGCTTTCCGAGCTGTTCGAAAGCCTTCCCGAGATCGGCGATCCCGACAAGCCGATGCTCGTCTTCTTCTTCGACGAAGCCCATCTGCTGTTCGACGAGGCACCGCCTGCCTTGCTCGAAAAGGTGGAGCAGGTCGTGCGGCTGATCCGCTCCAAAGGCGTAGGCATCTACTTCATCACGCAGAACCCGATCGACATTCCGGACAAGATCGCGGGCCAGCTCGGCAATCGCGTGCAGCATGCGCTTCGCGCCTTTACGCCGCGCGATCAGCAGGCGGTGAAGGCGGCGGCAACGACCTTTCGCGCCAACCCGAATGTCGATGTCGCGACCGTCATCACCGAATTGAAAGTCGGCGAGGCGCTCGTGTCGCTACTGCAGGCGGACGGGTCTCCCTCGCCCGTCGAGCGGACGCTGATCAAGCCCCCCTCCTCCCGCGTCGGCCCCGTAACGGCCGAGGAGCGCAAGATCTTGATCCAGACCGACGCCATCGGGACAAAGTACGATACGCTGATCGACCGCGAATCCTGCGAGGAAATCCTGCAGGCAAAAGCGGGTGAAGCCGCCGCCGCGGCTGCGGAAGCCAAGGCACAGACGGAAGCGGACAAAGCGGCGGCGGCGCAGGCCAAGGAAGATGCGCGCGCCGCCAAGGAAGCGGAGCGCGCGCGAATTGCGGCGGACCGCCAAACCGCACAACGGCAACGGGAGGCCGAGCGAGAAGCCGCCAACTCGCCCTGGAACAAAATGGCGCAGAATGCCGCACGATCCGCGTCATCGTCGATCGGCCGGCAGGTCGCCAACGAGATCGGCAAGCAGGTATTCGGTTCCTCGCGCGGTGCGGGGGGCGGGCTTGTGGGCAGCCTCGTGCGCGGCGTTCTCGGCGGACTGTTCAAGGGGCGATGATGACCGTTCGCAAACCGATGCTGATGGCGCTGCTGCTCATGCCAATGGCGGCGATTGCAGCCCCGGAACCCCATCCGGCCAAGCTGGTCGGTCAGTATGACGGCGGCCAGATGGAAATGGCTGCTGGCCTTGAACTCAACAAGGACGGCAAATTCCGTTACGGACTATCCTATGGCGCCCTGGACGAGGTGGCAGCGGGTAGCTGGGAAGCGTCGGGAGAAACAGTGATCCTGACGGTGCAGCAATATGAAAGTAATGACTCGAGCAGCGACGGCAAGTTCGGGCCATCCATCCTGCAGAACGAGGACGGGGTCCTGACGATCCCGCGCTACGATCGATTGCTGAAGTTCAGGAAGAGATAGGCACGTCCCTTCGCAGCCAGCGCGCCATCAGTTCAGACGGGCGTTCTTTCCGATACCAGCAATTGCCTGATCGACGAGGGATTTGTCCGTATCGGCATCATGACTGGAGGCGATAAGGACAGAAGCAGCAGCAGCAGCAGCATTTGCCGCCCTGGCCCGCACTTCCGCAACAGCAGCACGCTCGGCGGCGGCGATCTTGTCTTCCGCCATGCGTCCACGACGCTCGATGAGCGCGCTTGCATCGGCTGTAGCCTTGGCGACGATCTCATCTGCTTCGCCGCGTGCATGCGCGAGAATGGCCTCGGCCTCCTTCGCGGCAGCAGCCGATTTTGCCTCATATTCAGCCTTGAGCGCCTCGGCTTCAGCCCGCAGCGTCGATGCCTCATTCAGCTGGACGCGGATTGCGGCGATCTTCTTGTCCAGCGCGCCGCCAATCACCGCGGGCACTTTCTTCCACAGCAGGAGGACAATCACGACGATCATCGCCAGTGATACCCAGGCGGTGGCATTCAAGCCCAGCGCAGTAGGATCGGCGTGCGCGCCTTCGGTGGGATGCTCCACAGTCGCGGTGCCGTCCGTGGATTCGTTCATTGCGTGGATGTCCTCAGCCATTGGCCAGCGCCGCCTTCACGGCCTTGCTCGCAGCAGCCTTGGTGATCTTGCCGCCGGAAACCTTGGCAACGATATCCTGGGCCGCTTCGGTTGCTACCTCTTCGATGCCGGCCAGGGCTTCTGCCTGAGCGGTCTTCAGACTGGCTTCCGCAGCAGCCGTTTTGGCAGCCAGTTCGGCGTCAGCGGCCTTGATGCGCTTCTCGGCGACGAGCGCTGATGATGCCTTGGCTTCCTGTGCTGCCTTTTGTGCCGCGGTACGCGCTTCGTTGATGCCCGCGCGATAGGCTTCCTCGATCTCGTCGGCACGGGCGCGGGCGCGCTGTGCTTCCGCCAGATCGTCAGCAATCTTGCGATCGCGCGCATCCACCGTTCCGGAGATTTTCGGCAGCATCGCCTTGCCGATCCCGAAATAGATCAGGCCGAAGACGATAACGAGCCAGAAGATCTGCGAAGCGTAGGTTTCGAGGATCTGGTCGATCTGAGGCATGAGTCTGCCCTAGTTAAGTTGACAGAAAGTTCACACGAAACGGGACCGCTTTGCAACGGCCCCGAAACGTATTGATCAGGCGACGAAGAGCAGGATCATCGCAACGACGAACGCCAGCAGGCCGAGAAGCTCGGCAGCGGCGAAACCGATGAAGAGGCGTCCCTGCTGGCCGTCGGCTGCTGCCGGGTTACGAAGTGCGCTCTCGAGGAACGAGCCGAACACGTTGCCCACGCCAAGGGCAGCAAGACCGCAACCAATGGCTGCAAGACCGGCGCCGATGAGCTTCGCTGCTGCTGGATCCATTTTAAAACTCCTTTTCAAATATCTACAAAGACTATGGAAATTAACTCAGTGAAGATTGATCGCGTCGTTCAGGTACAGCGACGTCAGCAACGCGAACACGTAAGCCTGGATTGCGCACACCAGCAGTTCGAGCAACGTGATACCGATCATCAGGATGAAGCTCGGAACAGTCACAATGGCAACCGTAAGCGGCCCGGCGTTGAGACCGTTGATTACGAAGCCCGCCAATACCTTGAGCAGGATGTGTCCTGCCATCATCGCAACGAAAAGCCGGAGACCAAGGCTGAACGGGCGGATCATGAAGGAGAACAGCTCAATCAGGAAGATGAGCGGAATCATCGGAACCGGCGTGCCATGCGGCACGAACAGCGAGAAGAAATGAAAGCCGTGCTTGCCGAAACCGACGATCAGCACGATCGAGAAACTGATAATCGCCAGAATGCCGGTGACAGTCAGATGGCTGGTCACGGTAAAGGCATGTAGACCGGGAACAATTCCGACGGGCAACATCCCCATCAGGTTGCTGATCAGGATGAACATGAACAGCGAGAAGACATAAGGCGTGAACGCCTTGCCCTTCGGACCGATGTTCTGGTCCATCATCCCGGTGATGAAGCCTGAAAAGCCCTCGACAGCGGCCTGCCAGCGGCCGGGTATGAGCGAACCCTTGGTTCCGCCCAGCATGAACAGCCAGATCACGCCCAGCGTCAGCACCATCCACAGGGCACTGTTGGTAAAGGCGATGTTATAGCCAGCTAGCGTCCAGTGATCCGTGCCGAACAACGGCTCGATCATGAACTGGTGCATCGGATCGATCTTGCCTGCTTCGGCCGCCACGCTGTTTATGCCCCCTGCTTAACTGCTATGCCAAAAAGCGTCCGGATCACTCCGGGCGCTCATTCGAAATCCTGATAATATTCCGGAAGGCGACCGCTATTCCGAGAAACAGCAGCACCAACAGGGCCACGGGCGAGGTTCCCAGCCAGCTATCCAGCAGCCAGCCGATCAACGCGCCGCCGGCAAGCCCCGCAATCAGTTCCGTCAAGACGCGGTTGCCTTGCGAATATCCTTTCGCCGGCTTCTTCCGCGCCTGTCCGGTCCTGACCTGTTCAGCGCGATGGGCCGCCTTGAGCCGCTCATCAAGCGACGTGAGACGTGCATCCTCCGCACTGATCGGGTCTTGCCCGGGTTCATCACCGTTCATGCCGCACCATCTCCATGAGAACGCGCGTGATCATGCCGACGAACGATCCCGCCAAGGCGAGGCCCCTTTAGGAAGGGGGGGAAGCTGAGTCAACCTCGGCGGAACGAGATACCGTCCGCCCCGCGACTGTCCTGGTAAATCTGAATGAGTATTTATGCGGCACTTCCATATTTATTATACTATAGTAGTAATGCGACGATTTCGTTCGTAATCACCAGTGAATCCAAATATTCGATCACTTGATATTAATGAATATCCTGCATCGCATCCCGATTAACTTGGGACTTTCGAGAGCATAGATTTGCCAAGGGATGCCGCATGAAACCGCGCGAGCCACGCGTTAAAGTGGTTATCCATGCACGCATGCGCATGGATGGCGCATGGGGAGATGCCTGCATCCGGAATATCTCCTCGCGCGGCATGTTCCTTCAGGCGGCAACGCCCCCGGCGCGCGGCAGCTATGTCGAGATATTCCGGGGCAAGCACATCATCATCGGTCGCGTTGTCTGGCAGAAGGACCGCGGGTTCGGCATTCGTACCCAGGACAAGCTGCCCATCAGCGCGATCATCGAGGAACCCGTGCAGGGGACCAAGGGCAATGTGCGCGGCGCCGCGCCGCCGATTGAAAGAAGGGCCGATCCCTCCCGCGCAACCGCGGCGACAGTATCAGAGCGGCTCGAACGCAGCCGGCGCTTTTCGATGGCCTTTCAGTCCGCGATCATCATCGTGGCGGGCATCGCGGGCGCGGCAGTGCTCATGGGCACGGTCCAGCAAATATTGGCCCGCCCGCTCACCGACATTTCCAGTCATCTGGGGAATTGAGTGAGGGCGGGGCTCCGGCTGAAACGGATCTTACCCGCAAACCCCCGGCAAGCTGATGGGACCGCCGCCCTTCACCTGCCAGCCGCCGCCTGCGTTATAGGCTTCGCCGGCCTTCACACGCGTGGCGAGTTGCTCGCAGCCGCGTGCGGTCGCGACTTCTTGGATGGTTGCCTTGGTCTTGGCGGCGATGTCGGTATAGATCGCGCGGCGCTTGATATTGATGGCGTCGACCGCGGACTTCACGTCGCCGGAGGGGGACTTTGCAAAACCCAGATAGCCGTCGAGCTGTTCGCCGACCACGCCCGCGGCACGCGCCTGCACCACGGCGGGTGCTTCCTGGGCGAGCGCGACGCCCGCACCGGTCAGTGCGACAGCGGCGCCAAGCGCCAGCAGGATTTTCGAACGGCTCTTCATCAGAACACTCCCGGATATTGCTGGTCAAGATTCTTCACATCGTCGCGCAGGCTGACCACCACCTCTTGACGGATATTGACGTTCAGATTGATTTCGATCGGCTTTTCAGGCGCCTGAACGGAGATGCAGCCGGCGGTTGCCAGGGCTGCGATCATCGGAAAGGCGATCCTCTTCATGCCGGCCTGCCTCGCATCCGGGGCGTCCGTCGTCAATATCGCACTCTTCATGGCAGATTCTCGCTTTCGTTGCGCTGAACGGGTTTTTGGGGTTGGGCGGACTGGAGTTGCTTCTGGCGCGCGCGCATGTCCTGCAGCGATCCGCTGACCAACGCACGCGGATCGTTGATCGATTGCGCCGAATTTACCAGCGAACGGAACGGCGCCTTGATCGTGATGTTGAACTTGAACGGCAGACCGACGAGACCGCCGAGCAGCCCCTTCTTCGTTTCGATCGGCGCCTCGTTGGTCCCGCTGAAGATCACCTTGCTGACGATTTCTCCATCAAGCGAACCGTCGAGCAGAATGGCGAGGTTGCTGTAGCGGATCGATTTCAGCGCATCGAACGCCATGTTGCCGAAGCGGCCGAGCTTCTCGTTGCTGATTTCCCCGACATAGGACAGCTTGCCACCTGCCTCGCGCACGACCAGCTTGCCGCCCTCGATGCGCCCGCCCTGCAGCCCGAAGATCATGGGCAGCACGCCATCGAAGGTTCCTGTCACCGCGATGTTCTTGAAACCGAACTGTTCGACGAACAACGCCGAGTCCATGCCGTTGATATGGAAGGTCAGGTGACGATCGCTGGGCTGACCAAAGTCGAGCTGCGTAGGATCGAGCGACAGCTGCCCGCCGGAAAACGGCCACAGCCCGCTTTCCACCTTGATGATCTGCCCGGGCAGCAGCTGATAGCGCACGACGCCGTCATTCACCGCGACGCCGGTGTTGATCGCGCCGATCGTTGCCGTCTGTCCCGGCGGCGTGGCCAGCGCGAGCAGATCGGAAAAGTGAATCTTGCCAGCGAGCTTTTCGACCGGGCCAAAGGCGGCGGCGAGGCCGAGACTGTCGGTAGCGAAATCGCCGTCGCTGCGGACACCCTTGGGCGTCCAGGCGATACGCCCCTGCCCCGACACCGTTCCGCGCACATTCGCAATCACGCCGAGGGTAAGCCGCGTGAGCATTTCGGGCTGTAACCCGGCATCGAAGACCAGGGCGGGAACGTCCAGCACAACATTGCCCGTTCCCCTGGTCAGATCATGGCGCAAGGCGACGTTCGTGATGGTATCCGAACCCTTCGGCAGTTTCAGCGCAGCCGTGCCGGAAATCACGCCACTCTTCAGCGACAGGGCGACATTGTCGCTGATCAACCTGTTGAAGCGCGGTTCCGGATCAGCATCCGTAACGGCCGCGTGGCCGCGCAGATCGAGCGTCGATCCGCGAAGACTCCAGTCGCCTTTACCTTCTGAAATCAACAGCGGCACATTGCCGATCTTGCCATCGGCGCCTTCGAGCTGGCCCGAAAAACCGCTTGCCGTCGCCGCGCCGCTGAGACGTGCAATATCCAGCCGCGTGGGATCACCGCCCGCCCCAAGACGGACCGCCATGCGATCGATCGCAAAGCCGGGCCGGGTGACCGAAGCCGTCAGTTTCTGAGCAGTCATGATCAGGGGAGAAGCGCCAAGTTGCCCCCTCAACCGCGGGTTCGTTATCAGTACGCCCCCGCCGATCCTGCCGCTGCTGTCACGGACGAACAATGCCGGTCCCAGCGGACAAAGCGGCAAGCGCGTATCGACAACATGCGTTCCGGCAATGTCGAGCCGGGCAAAGTCAAGCTGCGCGCAGGCCGGATTTATCAGCAAGCTGCCGCCCCGCCCAAGGCGTCCGTCAATCGCCATGCCGAGGCCTTGTACGTGACCGTCCGCAACCGGGCCGTCCATGGTAACGCGAGTCGTGAAAGCGCCCTTACCGAACCGCAGCGGCTCCATCGCAAACCGCGCGCCGTTCGCTTCGTAGGGCGCCATATGGACGCTGCCCTCAAGGCCGTTGCCATCCCTGCGCAGGCGGGCGAACGCCTCGGGAAAGCCACCACCCGACAGCGTAAAGCCAGCGTCGAGCAGCAGCCCGCCGGTGGGCCATGCCCATCCCAGTCCGCGGTTGCCCGATGCCGTGACGTCAAGCTGTGCACCGCTGCCGGTGCGGATCAGTATCGGCGCCACGCGCAGCATCTTGCCACCCGAAGCATTCTCAAGGTTGATCGCCGCTTCCACGCTCACGGAGCGTGTCGCATTATTTACCGCGTCGCGGAGTGATACGGTGAGCGGGCCGATCGGCGTTCCCTCAAACCCGGCGATGCGGGCCGACAAATCGCCCAGATCCAGCTGCTGCAGCGTCAATCGCAACTTGGCGTCCGTGCTGCGCGCATTGCCCTTGAAGCCCACCCGTCCACGCAGCGCGGAGGCGCCATAGCCATTGCTGCGTGCCGATACGGCCAGGACACTGGCCCCGCCATTCCAGCTGTCCAGCGCGGCCCCGAGGGCAACGTCGACCGATCCCTGCGGCCGATCGACGAGAGAGTCCGCACAGCGAACCGACGCCGCACGCACCGGTCCGTCAACCGCCGGGTTATTACCGGATACCGTCAGATGGACGACGGCAAATGGTCGCGTGACTTCGCACCCGCCAACCTTCAGACGATGCGAAATTGCTGCCAGTTGCCCGGAAAAACCATCCTGCAGATTGCCGCTGCCGTCGAGCGCCATCCCCACCGCGCCGGCAGGCGTCTCAAGCCGCATCCTGGCGTCGATCAGATTGACGTTCATGTCTGGCAACGCGAATGGTTTGCCGGAAGGCGCGGGCAGCAGGCGATCGAGCGCGCCCAGCGACACCCTGCCGTTGATCAGCCGCCCGCGCAATCGGACGCCCTGGGCGCTCAGCTTGCGCACGGATGGCAGCAGACCCGAAAGGCCGAACTGCACCTCGACCCGGTCGGCCGTAAGATCCGGCCTGCGGGGATCGCCGATCACAACATGCTCCAGACGCTGATGGCGAAAAGCGAATTCGGTGATTTCGTAACGCCCCGCGACGCCGTGCGCCTGCAGCGTCCTGTCAATGAAATTGCGCGCGATCGGCTTGCGCGCGCTCCAGACCGATATCATCGCGGCAGCCGATACCCCAAGAAGAGCAAACAAAATCAAAGGCTTGAGAGACCAGCGTGGCGCCGTCACCTCCTCTGCTCCCTCTTCCAAACGATGTACGCCTTTCCACCGGGTTATGCTGTAGCTCTGACGACCATAGCCACGAGGGCATCGTTCTTTCCAGCTTCAAAGCGCGACGTGCATATCTTACAGCATCCACATGAACGGCAACCCTACGAATAACAGTGGTCATCGCGCGCGTTTGAGGCGGCGTCTGCTGGAGGGCGGACCTGACGCGTTGCTCGATCATGAACTCGTGGAATATCTACTCGCCCTTGTGACGCCGCGGCGAGACACCAAACCGCAGGCACGGGCCCTGATCGCCAGGTTCGGTGGGCTGGGACCGCTCCTGGCGGCGGATCCCGAGGCCCTGATGGGCGCTGGCCTTGGTGAAACGACGATAGCGGCGTTGAAGATCGCCGAAGCGTCAGCCTTGCGACTGCTCAAGTCGGAAGTTGCAGAGGGCCCGATTCTCAGCGGCTGGCAATCCCTGCTCGACTATCTGCATGTCGATATGGCCCATCGGATGACCGAGCGAGTGCGCGTGCTCCACCTCAACAGCAAGAACATGCTTATCCGGGACGAGATCGTCAGCGAAGGATCGATCGATCAGGCGGCCGTCTATGTGCGTGAAGTGATCCGACGTGCAATCGATCTTGGCTCTGCGTCCTTGATCCTCGTCCACAATCATCCAAGCGGTGATCCCGCGCCCAGCAAACAGGATATCGATCTGACGCGGGAAATCGCCCTTGCCGCCAAGCCGCTAGGCATTGCGATACACGATCACGTAATCATAGGGCGTAACAGCAACAGCAGCATGCGCGCACTGGGCCTGATGTAACATGGGCCTGATGTAAGATTGGGTCTGATGTAACGACGAAGGGCCGCCCGACCGGGGCGGCCCTCCAACATCTAGCAAATATCAGGCGGGGTGTCAGGCCGCGAGATAGGCCTTCAACTCTTCCCGCGAAACCATACGGTCCTTATTTGCATCCGCCCGCGAGAATTCCGCAGCGGTGGCATTCAGAACCTTGGTTGCAGGCAGGCCAGCCGATTTCCCGGTCCTGGTCTTGTCGACCTGGGCCGACATATCGTTGCCTTGCGCAGCCAACACCCACTCGCCGAATGCCAGGGGCGTCAGTTGTCCGGTATTGTCCTTGTCATATTTGCTCCAGCTCTGCGCAATCATCTGATCAGCCGCCTGAGCCTTGGCGGGATCGGGGGCGGGCGCAGCGCCACTTGCGGCGGCGACATCAGCAGGGGCTGCCGCTCCAGGCTGCGCCACGGAGCCGGAGGTGGCCGTCTCGGCAGGGGTTGGCGCGTTAGGAACCGGCGTGCTGGCCTCAGCGGTAGCGGGTGGCGCCGAGGCGGCCGCGGCGGCCTGAGCTTCCGATGCCGCACTGTCTGCGGCGGCAGCTGTCGCCGGATCAGAAGGCGCCGGGCTGGTGTTGGCGGGCGCTTCGGTTGGCGTACTGCCTTCCGGAGCGGGGGTTGCAGCCTGTTGCTGGGAAATTGCCGGGGCGCTGAAGGCAAGAACGGCCGCGCTCGCAAGCAAAAGACGATATCTCATGAAAATTCTCCTATTTATGCACGGTTTCACCGGCGCAATGTCACAACGTCACCTTATCGACCGCGTTTCATGAACGGCAGACAACGCCGCGAACGGTGTTTCCGATAGGACGGATTGAAGGAGATGCAGCGCATTGATGCCATCCCGACGCTCTGCTACCGGCCCTGCAACAGCCGACATAAGGAAGCACGCATGATCCCCCGCTATTCGCGGCCCGACATGGTTTCGATCTGGGAACCCGAGTCCAAATTTCGCATCTGGTTCGAGATCGAGGCCCACGCCACCGATGCGCTCGCCGAGTTGGGGGTCGTACCAAGGGCTGCAGCGAAAGCGCTGTGGGACTGGTGGTCGACGAATCCCCACATCGACGTGGCGGCCATCGATGCGATCGAAGCGGTGACCAAGCACGACGTGATCGCGTTCCTGACCTGGGTCGCCGAAAATGTCGGCGACGAAGCGCGTTTCATGCACCAGGGGATGACGTCTTCCGACGTGCTCGACACCTGCCTTGCAGTGCAACTGGCACGCGCCACCGATATCCTGCTTGACGATCTCGACAAGTTGCTCGCCGTGCTCAAGCGCCGCGCCTCGGAACACAAGCTGACGCCGACGATCGGTCGAAGCCATGGCATTCATGCCGAGCCTGTCACCTTCGGCCTCAAACTCGCCCAGGCTTACGCCGAGTTCGCCCGCAATCGCGAGCGACTGGTGGCGGCGCGCAAGGATATCGCTACCTGCGCCATCTCCGGCGCGGTTGGCACCTTTGCGAATATTGATCCGCGCGTCGAAGAGCATGTCGCCGCCAAGCTCGGGCTCGCCGTCGAGCCCACCTCGACCCAGGTCATCCCGCGCGATCGCCACGCAATGTACTTCGCAACCCTGGGGGTGATTGCGTCATCGATCGAACGGCTGTCGACCGAAGTGCGGCATTTACAGCGCACCGAAGTGCTTGAAGCCGAGGAATATTTTTCGCCGGGCCAGAAAGGCTCGTCCGCGATGCCGCACAAGCGCAATCCCGTGCTGACGGAAAATCTGACCGGCCTCGCCCGGATGGTGCGCGGTTATGTGACGCCCGCGCTCGAGAATGTCGCATTGTGGCACGAGCGCGACATCAGCCATTCGTCGGTGGAACGCTACATTGGCCCGGATGCCACCATAACCCTCGATTTTGCGCTTGCGCGGCTGACGGGCGTGATGGACAAGCTGTTGGTCTATCCCGAGCGGATGGAAAAGAATCTCAACAAGATGGGTGGCCTCGTCCATTCCCAGCGCGTGCTGCTCGCGCTGACACAGGCCGGGATCAGCCGCGAGGACAGCTACCGCCTCGTCCAGCGAAATGCCATGAAGGTGTGGGAATCTGACGGAGAACTCTCGTTGCTTGAGTTACTGAAAGCTGATCCGGAGGTGACGCTCTCCGATGCAGACCTGGAAGAGAAATTCGATCTCGGCTACCATCTGAAGCATGTGGATACGATTTTCGCGCGCGTGTTCGGATAATGAGTAAGGGCGTGAAGGCAGCATGACAGACTCCACGAACGCCCATCAGTTCCTCCGCGCCGCGACAGCCGATTGCCACGCGCGCGTCGATTCCGCCTTCGGCGCCTTTCCGCTGACTACACGGGATGGTTATGCTGCGTTCCTTCAAGCACAGGCGCGCGCCTTCCTCGCTGCGGAGGCCGCCCTGGACAAAGCAGGGGCAGCGAGCGTGATCCCGGATTGGACCGATCGCAAACGAGGGCAAGCATTGCTCGCCGATCTGCGCGACCTTGATGTCGCCGCTCCTTCACCCCTCACCGCTCCAGCTCTCACGGCCGTTCCGGCAATATGGGGCGCTGTCTACGTGCTGGAAGGGTCGCGGCTCGGCGGTCGCTTCCTGCTTGGCAACGTGCCTGAGGGTATGCCGCGTGCGTTTCTGGGACAACCGCAGCAAAAGGGCGCTTGGCGAACATTGGTGGAACAGCTAGACGACGCGCTCATCGATGACGGCGATCGGGGGATAGCGGCGTTGGCGGCGCGCACCGTTTTCGAGTTGTTCGAAGCCGGCGCGCGATCCGGCCAGACAGGACGTTTGGGTGACGGACAGCACGTTTCAGGTTGATCTTACCAATTGCGATAGCGAACCCATCCATATCCTGGGTACGATTCAGCCGTTTGGTTTTCTTCTTGCCCTTACGCCCGAGTGGTTGATCGCCCGTGTCTCTGCCAATGCGGCTGACTATCTAGGCAGGCAACCGGAAGCGTTGCTCGGCAAACCACTGACGGACCTGCTAGAGCCGGACGCGATTCATTCTATCCGCAATCGAATGACGCTACTGCGCGGCGAGGACGCTGTGGAGCGGTTGTTCGGATTAAGGCTTACGTCAGACGGTCCCCGCTACGACGTTGCCATCCATATGACCGAAGGGATGATCGTCCTTGAGGCCGAGCCAGCGCCTGAGCTGCCGGAGGGCGATCCTACTGGCACGATCAGAGCCATGATGACCCGGCTCGATCAGGCAGAACAGATCGAGGCGTTTTTCCGCGAGGGCGCACGGCAAGTGCGCGCGCTGACCGGCTTTGATCGCGTCATGGTCTATAAGTTCGATCACACCGGGTCTGGCGAGGTTGTTGCCGAAGCGGCCCGCTCGGGAATCGGCAGCTTTCTCGGCCTGCATTATCCGGCGTCCGACATACCGGCCCAGGCACGTGCCTTGTATATCCGTAACATATTCCGGGTCATTGCGGATGTCGGTGCGACTCCGGTGCCCGTCCTGCCTGCCCTGGACAATCGCGGGCGCCCGCTCGACCTTTCGCTGGCGGTGCAGCGTTCGGTTTCGCCTATCCACATCGAATATTTGACCAACATGGGCGTCGGCGCCTCTTTGTCGATCTCGATCGTGGTGGACGGCAAGCTCTGGGGGCTATTCGCCTGCCACCACTATTCACCACGCCTGCCGCCACTCGAGCGGCGCGCCGTTTGCGAACTGTTCGGCCAGATGTTTGCGATGAAGCTCGAAAGCCGGGAACGGTTGGCGACCGCGGAATATCTTCGTGGCGCGCGTGATGTGTCGGATCGGCTGCTCGGCTCTGTCGCCAGCAACGCGGCTGTACTCGAAGATGCTGATTTGCTGGCGGAGACGATAGGCAGCGCAATCGCGTCGGACGGAATAGGCGTCTGCATTGACGGTAAACTGACGCTGGCCGGCCTTACGCCGCCGATCGAAAGTTTTCGGAAGCTGGTGCGTACACTCAATGCTCAGGGCGCGAAGGGCATCATCTCCAGCAGCAGGATTGCTGAAATCGATCCCAGCGCGGTGGATTATGCCGAAACGGCTGCAGGCATGCTGGCAATACCGATCTCCCGTATTCCGCGCGATTATGTAATCCTATTTCGCCAGGAAATCGTGCAGACGGTCCGCTGGGGTGGCGACCCGACCAAGCCGGTAAGCTACGGACCGAATGGTCCCCGCCTTACCCCACGCAAAAGTTTTGAGGCGTGGTCCGAACTGGTGCGCGGTTCGTCGCAGCCCTTCTCGACAGCAGAACTGCGTGTTGCCGAGACGTTACGCACGACCCTGATCGAGGTAGTTCTGCGCATGTCCCATGAGGCGCACGCGGAACGGCAACTCGCGAACGAGCGCCAGCAACTGCTCATTGCGGAGCTTAATCACCGGGTTCGAAATATCTTGAGTCTTATCCGAGGACTGATCCGACAATCAGACAGCTCCGGATCCATCGACGACTATGTCGCCGACATAGATGGCCGAATTCAAGCACTGGCCCGAGCGCATAATCAGATAACCAGCGAGAACTGGGGCATCGCGTCGCTACGGACGCTCATCACCACTGAAAGTGCCGCATATCTTGGCGATAGTGCTGGACGGGTGGCGATGCGCGGGCCGGAAGTTGGGCTAAGCCCCCAGGGATTTTCCACCATTGCCCTCGTGATTCATGAACTGATCACCAACAGCGCCAAATATGGGGGGCTTTCCAATAGCGGGCGCGTAGAGGTGGACTGGCGGCTGGACGACGACAATGACCTGTTGCTGGACTGGCGCGAAATAGGCGGTCCCGTCGTGCAAGCGCCGACGCGTCAGGGTTTCGGGACGACTATCATCCGGCGCTCCATTCCATTTGACCTTGGCGGCCGCGCAGATGTTCACTATTCCCCCGCCGGATTTAACGCGCATTTCTGTATTCCATCAAAGCATGTCGTTCCTGCCACTGCAGAACATGCCGCGGCTTCAGAAGCTGCGCTTGCGATGCAGACGAAAGACATCGCCGATCACGGCAAACCGTTGAACGGCAAGACTGTCCTGCTGGTCGAGGACAGCCTGATCATCGCAATGGATGCCGAAGACATTCTTCTCCAGCTGGGTGCAAAGCGGGTCATTTCCGCAGCAACGGTGCGCAATGCGATCGAGGAAATCGATCGGGAAAAACCCGAGATGGCGATTCTCGATGTCAACCTTGGCGACCAGACCAGCCTGCCGATCGCTGAACATCTTCTCGCCGCCGGAACGCCTTTTATCTTCGCAACCGGATATGGCGAGCAAGTCGGCATGTCGGATTTGCTGGCCCAGATTGCGGTGGTGCAGAAACCCTATAGTGCGGAAAGCATTGCCACCGCGCTCCAAGCCTTGCCAGGTAAACCTGTCGACACGTGACTGAGTACTAAGCCTCGAGATCGACCTTCACGGTCTTCGCCTTGGCAACAGCAACCAGGGCGGGACGCAACAGGCGATCCTTAATCATATAGCCTGACTGCATTTCTTCCACGATCGTGCCGGGAGTCGCATCTTCGCGCTCCAGCTCGATCATCGCCTGGTGCTTGTTCGGATCCAGCGCCTCGCCCATCGCCGCGATCTTTGTGATGCCGTGACGCTGAAAGACGTTTTCAAGTTCCCGGCCCGTCATGTCGATGCCCGTCACCATTGGCTTCAACCGCTCGTCGTCCCGCAAGTCGGCCGGGATGGCGGACAGGGCGCGAGCAAGATTATCGGCCACCGAAAGCACGTCACGCGCGAAACCGGTCGAGGCATAGGCCATCGCGTCGGCCTTTTCCTTTTCCAGGCGGCGACGGACATTCTGCGTTTCCGCTTGTGCGTAGAGCGCCTTGTTCCGCAAATCCTCGATCTCGGCGTTCAGCGCCGCGAAGGCATTGTCCTGCCCTAGCTCGAGCTGTTCGGTGCTCACCTCTTCTGGCGTGGAGTTCTGCGCTGTTTCTTCGTTCATCTCATCAACCTGGTCAGTGTCTGTGCCGTAAAATCCACCATGGGAACGATCCGTGCGTAGTTCAACCGCGTCGGGCCAATAACCCCGACCACGCCGACCACACGTCCGCCACCGGCACGATAGGGCGCCGCTATCACGGATGAGCCGGAAAGCGAGAATAGTTTATTTTCCGCTCCTATGAAAATCTTGGTGGCAGCGCCTGTGCGCGCACCATCCAGCAGGCGGGCGATTTCTTCCTTGTCCTCCAGCTCGTCCAGCAATTGTCGGACGCGCTCCAGATCCGCCGCAGCGGTCGCATCAATCAGGTTCGCCTGCCCGCGCACGATCAACACCGGGCGCGACGCGCCGTCTTGCGACCAGACGGCGAGCCCTCGCGCAACGAGATCTTGCGCTGCCTGGTCCAGATCGGCCTTGCCTCTGTTGATTTCGCCATCCAACAAGATCTGCGCCTGGCTGAGCGTAAGCCCCCCGAGCCGCTCGCTCATATAATTCCCGGCTTCGATGAGCATTGATGTCGTCGTTCCCGGCGCCAGTTGCACGACGCGATTTTCGACGGACCCGTCTTCGCCGACGAGAATGGCGAGCGCATGATCCTGCGACAGCTGCGCAAATGCGAACTGGCGCACCACGGATTCGCCGCGCGGAACCATGACAATGCCCGCGCAAGACGAAAGGCCCGAAAGGATCGCCGAAGCCTCGGCCAGTGCGTCTTCGATCGGACCAGTGCCGCTCAGCCGCGCTTCGATTGCGGATCGCTCCTCTTGTGACGGTTCGGCCGCCTGCATCATGCCATCGACGAACAGGCGGAGGCCGCTGTCGGTTGGCATCCGGCCGGCGGACGTATGCGGGCTGGCGAGAAGACCCAGCTCTTCCAGATCCTGCATGACGTTGCGTATCGACGCAGGCGACAGGTTCAGCCCCACCAGCTTCGAAATGGTTCGCGATCCCACCGGCGCGCCCGAACCCAGGTAGCTTTCCACCACGACGCGGAACACATCGCGCGCGCGGGTCGAAAGTTCAGTGATCGGCGGCGTGTTCATTCCCTCCTATCTAGGGCCGCGATCGATAAATCGCAAAGGGCTGGTCTAGCGTGGTCTGTGCCGTTATGCCGCGCGGCGAAACAACCTCCTGAAAGGTATTCTCCCCATGCGTCCATCCGGCCGCGCTCCCGATCAAATGCGCCCCATTTCCATGGAGACCGGCTTCACCGTTCATGCCGAGGGCAGCTGCCTGATCAGCTTCGGCGACACCCGCGTGCTGGTGACGGCTTCGCTGGAAGAACGCGTGCCGCCGTTCCTGCGCGGCAAGGGCCAGGGTTGGGTCACGGCGGAATATGGCATGCTGCCCCGTGCCACGCACACGCGAGGCAGTCGCGAGGCAGCCAAGGGCAAGCAATCCGGCCGCACCCAGGAAATCCAGCGCCTGATCGGCCGCTCGCTACGCAGCGTGGTCGACATGACCAAGCTCGGCGAACGCCAGATCACCATCGATTGCGACGTGATCCAGGCTGATGGCGGCACGCGCACGGCGTCGATCTCCGGCGCGTGGGTCGCGCTGCGCATCGCGGTTGACAAGCTGCTTGCGTCAGGCGCGGTCGTGGAAGATCCGATCATCGATCAGGTCGCGGCCATCTCCTGCGGCATCTACGAAGGAACGCCGGTGCTGGACCTCGACTATATCGAGGACAGCAACGCCCATGCCGACGCCAATTTCGTGCTGACCGGCAATGGGAACATCGCGGAAGCCCAGGCCACTGCCGAGGGAGCCACTTACGACGAAGAAGCGTTGTTGCGCCTGCTGCGTCTTGCCCGCATCGGCTGCAAGGACATCTTCGCAGCGCAGTTGAGGGCGACCGGCAGATGACAGAAACGGAGATTCCGCACCGCAAGCTCGCCCCCGGCAAACTGGTTATCGCCAGCCATAACGAGGGCAAGGTCCGCGAAATTCGCGCCTTGCTCGCGCCGTTCGGGATCGAGCCGGTATCAGCGGGATCGCTCGGCCTGCCGGAGCCGGCGGAAACCGGTACGACCTTCGTGGCCAATGCCGAACTCAAGGCCCGCAGCGCGGCAGACCTGTCCGGCATCGTGTCGCTGGCCGACGACAGCGGCCTTTCGGTCGAAGCGCTGAAGGGCGAGCCGGGCATCTATTCGGCGCGCTGGGCAGGCGAGAACAAGGACTTCAACCTCGCCATGAAGCTCGTCCACGACAATCTGGCCTACGTTGGCCCCGATGCGGGCCGCGACGCGCATTTCGTCTGCGCGCTGTCGCTGTGCTGGCCGGATGGGCATATCGAAAGCTTCGAGGGCCGGATCGATGGCATCGTCGTGTGGCCGCCGCGCGGCAAGAACGGCTTTGGCTATGATCCCATGTTCCAGCCGCTCGGCCACGACATCACCTTCGGCGAAATGGAGCCGGATGCAAAACACGCGATGAGCCATCGCGCGGACGCCTTCGCCAAGCTGGTCGCGGCGGTGTTTTGAGCGGGGCCGAACCTACTCCTCTCCCGCTTGTGGGAGGGGCTGGGGGTGGGCTCGCGCTACCCATCAACGGGCTCGCTTCCGAGCGGGTGCCCACCCCCCACCCCACTCCCGCAAGCGGGAGGGGGAGTGAAATCGCCCTCTATATCCACTGGCCATTCTGTATCTCCAAATGCCCTTATTGCGATTTCAACAGTCATGTTCGCGCGCAGGTTGATCAGGAGGCGTGGCGGGATGCGTTGCTCACCGATCTCGCGCATGAAGCATCGCTGCTCCCGAACCGTCGTCTGACCTCCATCTTCTTCGGCGGAGGCACGCCATCCCTCATGCCACCTGAAACCGTCTCCGCGCTGATCACGGCAAGCGCGAAACACTGGAAAATCGCGGACGATATCGAAATCACCCTCGAGGCTAATCCATCGTCGGTGGAAACCGCGCGGTTCGCCGATCTTGCCGCGGCCGGGGCGAACCGCGTATCGCTGGGACTGCAGTCCTTTCATGATGAAACCCTGGCATTCCTTGGCCGTGCGCATGGTGGCCGGGAGGGGATGGACGCGCTCGCTATCGCCCAGCGTCATTTCGAGCGCGTCAGCTTCGATCTTATCTATGCCCTGCCGGGCCAGAGCGAGGAGGATTGGGCGGCCGACCTGGACCATGCCCTGAGCCTCGGCACCGAGCATCTTTCGCTCTACCAACTGACGATAGAGCCCGGCACGCGCTTCGCGACACTCGTGGCGCAGGACAAGTTTCGCCCCGCCGATCCCGATCACGCGGCCAATCTGTTCGAGCTTACCCAGACGCGGACGGCCGCAGCAGGCCTTCCCTCCTACGAAATTTCAAACCATGCCAGGTCCGGCGCGGAAAGCCGGCACAACCTGACCTACTGGCGCTATGGCGATTATGCGGGGGTAGGCCCCGGTGCGCATGGCCGGCGCGGCGGATGCTCGACAGTGCGTCACAAGAAACCGGAAAACTGGTTGGCTGCGATGGCGCGCAACGGGCATGGGATACAGACCGAAGAGGCGCTGTCGGCCACCGATCGGGCGCTGGAGGCACTTTTGATGGGCTTGCGTCTCAAGGAAGGGATTCCGTTCGCGCCCATCGCCAGCGTGATCGACCCGACAGCAGTCGATCGCGTTGTCGCGCAAGGCCTGCTAAAGCGCGAAGGGAACCGCGTTGCGGTGACCGCCGAGGGCATGTTGCTGACAGAAGCGATCCTGCGGGAGATCGTCGCCTGACGTTGCCCGATTATCGAAACCGCCTAATTATCGAAACCGCGTGGCGCGGGCGAGACGACCGAACCGCCGCCCGGAGCCGCCTCATGAACCTCCAGCGCCCGTTCGGCCACATGATCGCCGCCAAAGCGGAAGGCGCCGTCCACGCCCGCGAAGCCGCCCTTGTCCTCCAGCTTCCGGATAGGAAACGGATCGCCAACCTTCCAGTCGCCAGCAATACGGACCGAAAGAAGAACGGCGTCATAGCCGAGGCTTGATAGCCGGAAAGAGGCCTTGCCATAACGGGCGCGATATTTCGTCGCGAGCTGATTATAGAGACTATCCGACACGCTGGCATACCATGCCCCGCGCAACGCAGGTGAATTGGCTATCAGGTTGTCAGCATTCCACAATTCCGTACCCAATATCCGCGCATCAGGGGACGTTCCCTTGCGAATCAAGGGCGCGGCGGCAACTGCAATCCGGCCGCCGTCGGCGATCAACACCGCATCATAGGCCTGTCCCTTGCCAAGTGCCGCGACGGCAGTCGCCAGGGATTTCGGGTTACGGTCGTAGTTCTGCATTGCCACCATCTTGGCCCCCGACGCCTCCACGGCCTTGATCAGCGTGACGGACGCATTCCTGCCATAGATGCCACTGGGCATCAGGCCCGCGAACCGGGTAATTCCCCTCGACTTGGCATAGTCAACCACGCGCCGGATCGCCTGGTCAGGGGCAAAACCCATCACATAGACGCCGCTACCCGCCACGTCATGATCGTTGGAAAAGCTTACGATCGGCACATTCGCCTTCGCCGTCATGGCCGCGACCAGCCGCACGTCCGCCGCAAGCAGAGGCCCGAGGAACAGCTTGTTGCCCTCGTTCAACGCGCGCTGTGCCGCAACACCCGCTCCAGGGCCGGTATCGTAGATCGTCATCCGCAGCTTGGCGCCGCCGGTATCCAGCATGGCAAGATTGGCGGCGTTGGCGATCGACTGGCCCACGGCGGCATTCGGGCCACTCATCGGAACGAGCAGGGCAATGCGGTGCCGGGTTTGGTCCTGCGGCAAGGCGGAGGTGATCGGCCCTGTGGTCTCTTGGGGGCGGACGGGCGGCGCTGGCGCGCGGCCCTTCGGAATCACGGTCTGACAGCCTGCCAGCAGCACAAGGCCAACCAGCCCGGCAATACGGAAAAACCCACGCTTCGGTTGCCGCGCAACCCCTGCCTCTGCCATGACGCTCATCCTATGACCACTTCAGCCGATTCCGGCCTTGAACCCGGCCTCTATATCGTGGCGACGCCGATCGGCAACTTGTCAGATCTCAGCCCGCGCGCCGCATCGATCCTGAGCCGGGCCGATGTGGTCGCGGTAGAGGATAGCCGCGTCACCGCCAAGCTGTTGCAGCACATCGGCGTAAAGCGCCAGATGGTGCCCTACCATGATCACAATGCGGACCAGATGCGCCCTCGGCTCATTGCGGAAATGGCCGACAAGGCAGTTGCGCTGGTTTCCGATGCAGGCACGCCGCTTATTTCTGACCCGGGCTACAAGCTGGTTCGCGATTCCCGCGCTGCCGGGCATATGGTCACCACCATTCCCGGCCCCTGTGCGGCAATCGCCGCGCTGACGCTGGCAGGCCTGCCGACGGATCGCTTTTTGTTCGCTGGCTTTCTGCCGTCCAAAACCAAGGCCCGCGACGATGCGATTGCCGAGATCGCCGGCTTACGGGCGACGCTGGTGTTCTACGAATCAGGGCCGAGGCTCGCAGCCTGCCTCGCCGCGCTCGAAAAAGGCCTTGGCGACCGCGACGCCGCCGTCACGCGAGAGATCAGCAAGGCCTACGAGGAAGCGGTCACCGCCCCCCTGTCGGTGCTCGCGGCCCGCTACGCCGATGTTCCGCCGAGGGGCGAGATCGTCGTCGTTGTCGCACCGCCGGGCGAGGCGCCGCCGCCGGCAGAAGATCAGGTTACGGCGCTGCTCGCCGAAGCGCTGGAACGCTTGTCAGCGGCGCGCGCGGCTGGTGAGGTAGCGAAAGCTACCGGTCTCCCACGTCGCGACCTGTATGCGCGCGCGCTGACGATGAAAGGCGAGGATTGAACCGGACGGCGGCTGAAGCGCGTGGGCGCAGGGCCGAGGGCATGGCTGCATGGTGGCTCCGCCTTCAGGGATGGCGCATTCTCGCCAAACGCGTGCGGACGCCCAGAGGTGAAGTCGATCTCGTCGCCAGGCGCGGGCGGATGATTGCCTTCGTGGAGGTGAAAGCGCGCGACAGCGCTGCAGGCCTGGCACTGTCGATCGATCGCAAAAGGCTCCTTCGGGTGGCCGCCGCTGCGGAAATACTGGCGGCGCGCTATGCCGGCCCGAACGACGATATCCGCATCGACGTGATCCTGATCGTGCCCCGTCGGCTGCCCCGTCACCTCAAAAATGTTTGGCACGGATGACAAAACGGATGCGCATCCCTAGTTGCAAAGCCCTGGTTTTGTCATTCCCGCGCAGGCGGGAATCCATAACCTCCGCTGTTTGAGAATATTGATTCCCGTCTCCGCGGGAATGACAACAAAATTTCGACAGGAAACATCCCCAATGCCGTTCAATATCGCCGTCCAGATGGATCCGATCGAAACGATCAACATCGCGGGCGATTCGACCTTCGCCATCATGCTTGGTGCCCGGGCGCGGGGACACCGGCTATGGCATTATGAAGCGGGCGATTTGAGCTATCGCGACGGACGCGTCAGGGCGCCGGCACGCGAGGTGACGGTTCAGCGCGTAACCGGCGATCATGCCACCTTCGGCGAACGCCGGACGCTTGATCTGGCCACTGATGTCGATGTGGTGCTGATGCGACAGGATCCACCGTTTGATCTGGCCTATATCACCGCGACTCACCTGCTTGAGCGGATCACTCACCAGACTCTGGTCGTGAATGATCCCGCGTCTGTCCGCAACGCACCTGAAAAGCTGTTCGTGCTGGATTATGCGCAGTTCATGCCGCCCACGCTGATCACGCGAAAGCTGGATGACGCGCGCGCGTTTCATGCAGAGCACAAGGAAGTTGTCGTCAAGCCGCTCTATGGCAATGCCGGGTCGGCGGTATTCCACGTTGGCCGCAACGACGCCAATCTTGCCGCGCTTACCGAATTGTTCGGCCAGGTCTGGCGCGAACCTTTCATGGTGCAGGCATTCCTGCCGGACGTTTCGAAGGGCGACAAGCGCATCGTCCTGATCGACGGAAAAATGGCGGGCGGTATCAATCGTTTGCCCAAGGATGGGGAGATACGCTCAAATCTCGCCGCTGGTGGCCGCGCAGAGGCTACAGACATTTCCGCGCGCGAAGCCGAAATATGCGAAGCGCTCGGCCCCGAACTTGCAAAGCGCGGGCTGCTGTTCGTGGGAATCGACGTGATCGCCGGCTATCTCACCGAGATCAACGTGACCTCGCCCACCGGCATTGTTGCGATCGACACGTTCAACGGCACCGACACACCGGCGCTGATCTGGGAAACGATCGAGGCCAAGCTCAGTGAACGGAGCGCTGGGTGAACTGTCCCCTGATCATGCGCTCGACGTCCGCGCCGCTCATGGCCTTTTCGAACAACCAGCCTTGCAGCTGATCGCAACCGGCGACCCGCATAAGATCCGCCTGCCCGTGAGTTTCGACGCCTTCGGCCGCGACCTCCATGTTCAGTGCGCGTGCCATCGCGACGCTGGCCTGAAGAAGCGCACGCGCCGCTTCGCTTTTTTCGGCATCATTGACGAGCGAGCGATCCAGCTTGAGCTTGTCGAACGAGAATTGACGCAAAAACCCGATCGACGCGTAGCCGGTGCCGAAATCATCAAGCGCGATACTCACGCCAAGATTGCGTAGCCCGATCAGGACTTTGCCTGCCGTTTCGGGATCGCTCACCAGATATGTCTCGGTAATCTCAAGTTCGAGGCGATCTGCAGGGAAGCGCGTATCGAGGAGGATCTGCTTCACGTGCGCCGGGAAATCCGGATTGCGCAATTGTGCCGCCGACACGTTGACCGCGAGCTGGACGCCCTCCCAGCCCAGCGTTTCTTCGCACGCCTTGCGCAGGATGAAGAGACCGAGCGGATCGATCAGGCCGCTTTCCTCCGCGACGGGAATGAAGTCGATGGGATCGAGGTGACCCAGCGTCGGACTGGTCCAGCGCAGAAGTGCTTCAACGCACATGATCCTGCCGTGCCCGGCATCGAACACCGGCTGATAGGCGAGACGAAAATCCTTGGCGACAAGGGACGCACGCATTTCGTTTTCGATGACGTGCATGCGGGCCTGCCGGTGATCGAGCGTGGAGTCGAATTCGCAGACCCGCATCTTGCCCGCGCGTTTGGCCGCGTACATCGCGACATCGGTACGGCGAAGCATTTCCCCCGCATCCAGCCCGTCGCAATGCCCGTGGGACAAGCCGATGCTCGCGCCGATCATGAGCGTCCGCTCGCCGACCCTGAAAGGCGTGCTCATTCGGGCGAGAATCTGATCAGCCAGCGTCCGTGATTTTTCCCAGGCATTGAGGCCGGAAATGACGAAAGCGAATTCATCTCCGCCAAGACGGGCGACGAACCCCGTCGGACCGACCATCTCCACGACCATTTCCGCGCACGAAATTATAAGCCGATCCCCTATGTGATGCCCGTAATTGTCGTTGATGAACTTGAAGCCGTCCAAATCGAGCAGACACAACGAAACGTGCTGATCCGCCGTGAGGCGTTTTTGGAGCTCATTGCGCAACGCCCTTCGATTGGGCAATTCGCACAAAGTGTCCGTCAATGCCTGCCGGGCAAGAGCATTGACGGAACGCGCGCCCTGCCGGGCAATCAGAACGGTTAGGACAATTGCCAATACCATGGCGACCGCGATCGGCGGGACTGAGCGGCGCAGCGCAACCATGCCGGGGTTGGACGGCGTCCAGTTGATCCAGGCGATCGCGTTGCCATTGATGTCGCGCACGGCCAGGCTCGCCTTTTGCGCAGGCTGCGGTGCCAGACGGATACCCTCGATCAGCAGGTTCGCCGCCGTTTTAGACAGAAGATTACTGTCCAGGCGCTTGATGAAGAAAATCCGGTACGGCCCGGCAGCGGGCATTTTCCAGCCAGAAAATTGCGAAGTTGGTTCAATCTGGGCCATGCCCACCAGCACGGGTCCGTCCGGCATCATGACGATATCGCCTACGCCAGCTCCTTCCGCGCGCGGGCGCCGCACGAGCTTCGCAATTTCCGATCCGATTCGGCGCTCGATCGGCACGGGATCCACCCCACCGTCGCGCATCCCGACAACCGTATGCAAAGCGGGATCAAGGACATAGGCGCCGTCGTAATTTATTCCATCTCCGGTCGAGGCGCCCCACGTGCTATGGGCGAAAGCGATATCCGGCTTTTTGCGATAAAACGCATTTGCGGCCGCATCCCAATAACCATTGTCGCCTGAAATTCCGGCAATCCGATCGACATGGCCGTGCAGTGCTGCTTCCAGCGAAAGACTGGTTTTCTCCGAATCGACAAAGTTTGCTTCACGGGCGGTATCAAGCAAGCCGAAAATCTGGACCATGACGAACAGGCACAGCAAAGCCGCCACCGGCCCGAACATCCGCAGACTTTTTCCCCAACTTTTCAACGCAATCTCCGTGAATCACGCCGAACCTTTGACCGAAAAGAGTTTCCGACCTGTAAACCAACCGACAATATTGTCAGTTTTTTCCCGAACGGGGATGGGCGTGGCGATAGACGTCCAGCAAATGCGCCGCATCAACGGCAGTATAGATCTGGGTCGAAGACAGGCTTGCGTGGCCCAGCAACTCCTGAAGCGAGCGCAGATCGGCGCCCCGCCCAAGCAGATGCGTCGCGAAACTATGTCGCAGCGCATGGGGCGTGGTCCGTTCGCCCAGGCCAAGCCGGCGGCGAGCGCCCCGCACCGCGCGCCTTACCAGATCTGCGGAAAGCGGCCCGCCCCGGACACCCCTGAAAATCGGGGCGTCGCGCTGTACCGGCCAGGGACAAAGGGCAATATATTCCTGGATCGCGGCAGCGACCGGCGGGATGATGGGCACAATCCTGGTCTTGCCGCGCTTTCCCGTCACGCTGATCGCCGGTCCAATCGGAAGAACAGCGCCTGTAAGGCCCATCGCTTCCCCAACCCGCAGCCCAGCCCCGTAGAGAAGCAGCAATACCGCAAGATCGCGCGCCGCCGTCCACGGCAATGTCGCAGCATCAGCGGCATCTTCGGCCAGCGCAAGGGCATCGGCCGGAGATACGGGCCGGGGCACGCCCCGCTTCACGCGAGGACCACGCATCCTGGGAATTTCTTCCTGTCTGTCATCGCGATTCGCGGCATATTTCAAGAATGCCCGCACGGCGGAAAGCTCCCGCGCGGCTGAACTGTTGGCGATTCCGGCGCCGCGCCGCTCAGCCATGTAGGAACGAAGGTCGATGGCCTGAATGTCACCCAGTATATGGATATCGACGGCCGCGCCGCGATGAATCCCCAGGAATTCGATCAGGCGATGGGCAGTCGCAATATAGGCGCGGATCGTATGTTCGGATCGACGGCGGTCGCGCCGCAGATGCTGGCCCCATTCGTGCGCCAGCAGACGGGCCGGATGATCGGCGAGATCATTGGTCGAATTTACGCGAGCAGCCACCGCCCCATCATGCGCGAAAGCATCGCGCCGAGGAAGACCAGCAATTCCGAACCATGGCGGGTTTCGAATCCCTGCGGCCGCCGTTGGCCCAGCGCGAGCAAGCCTGATGGCAAGGGAGCACTGTTGTCCAGACGTACCAATGCCTCGGCACGAATCAGATCGGCGGCGGGGCCGAATAGCGGATGGCCACGTTCGCACGCCCGCAGCACGACGCCATCGATATCCGAAATGGAGCGCTCGATCATGCGCGGATCGACAAACTGCATGCCGGACAGATCGGCGCGCAAACCGCGATCACCCACGACGAGCGCGATGGATACGGCATCCAGACCGAGCAGATCGGGCCAAAGCTGGGTAACGATGTGAATCAGATGATCGAGCCCTTCGGCATCGACCGCAGCCAGCGCCGCGGCGTGAATGGCGGCAACTGCCCCGGAATGACCACGCGCGAATGCAATGAGATCCTGATTGGCCTCTTCAACCTCCGCCACGCGCTTGCGCAGCGAGGCGACGGCTCTTTGTTCGAAGTCGATAACCCTGCCCATGACTACAGGTGTAACGCAGCTTCGTTAAAAGAAAATGGGCTTTGCTACTTTCCGCGACGAACCTCTTGATTGCGCTGCGGATTGGGTAAGCGCATAGGCGCGCGCATGAACGCCAATTCCATGCCACGCCGTCAGCAACGACCTCGCACGCTTGCCCGCTGGCTCATCATCGTCGCAGCGATAGTCTTGGTAATGGTGGTGGTCGGCGGCGTTACCCGACTGACGGAATCAGGGCTTTCCATGGTGCGATGGCAGCCGATTTCCGGATTCGTGCCACCCTTGAACGCGGAACAATGGATCGCGGAATTTAAGGCTTATCAGGCGACGCCCGAATATCTGAAGATCAACCGGGGCATGTCGCTGGATGAATTCAAGGCGATCTTCTTCTGGGAATATCTTCATCGGGTGATCGGCCGGATCATTGGCCTCGCCATGATCCTGCCGCTGGCGTGGTTCGCATGGAAACGGGCAATCCCCAAAGGTTACACCTGGCGGCTGGTGGCGCTGACCGCCCTCGTGGTGTTTCAAGGCGCCATCGGCTGGTGGATGGTGGCGTCGGGCCTGATCGACCGTCCGGACGTCAGCCATTTGCGACTTGCCACACACTTGCTGACGGCCTTGTTCTTTTTCGGAGGCCTGATCTGGACTGCGCTCGACCTGCTCGCGCTGGACCGTAACGCGCAAGCACGACCGGCCAGGCTGAGCGCCGCCTCGATCGCCGTGCTGCTCATTCTCGCGATACAGTTGTTGCTGGGAGCGTTCACCGCGGGCCTGGATGCCGGTTTTGCGTTCTCCAGCTGGCCGCTCATGGGCGACGCGTTCTTCCCCGATGGTGGATGGCATGATGGCTGGAGCGCCATGCACAACGCGATCGACAACCCGATCGTCGTGCAGTTCCTGCATCGCTGGTGGGCGTGGATCGCTGCCGGCGCCGCGCTTTTGTTTGGCAGGAAGGTTCGCCCGCAATGGCCGGCCGCGCCCCTCGTGATCGGATTGCTCGTGATCACCCAGATCATGCTGGGCATCGGCACCTTGCTGTCAGGCGTCGCCATACCAATCGCCGCAGCACATCAGGCGGTGGCGGTGCTTCTACTTGCTTCCCTCGTTTACGGTGCGCACCGGTTGGGCCTTCGTCGGTGAACGATATCGCAACGGTCTACGCCGTTTTTGCGGACGCCGAGGAGGCCCAACGGATAGGCGAGATGATGATCGAGGCCGCTTTGGCGGCATGCGTAAATATCCTCGCGCCCTGTCGCTCGATCTATCATTGGAACGGCGCGATCGAACACGCCACGGAAGTCCCTGCCCTGTTCAAGACCAGCGCGGACAAGATCGATGCGCTCATCGCCGCCATTGCGCGGGAGCACAGTTACGATGTTCCCGCGATCGTGGCCTGGCCGATCGTGCAGGCGGGTCCGGGATATCGCGAATGGATCCTGACCGCTCAGGTCCCGGATTTACGCTGATAGGTTTGGTCGGGAGTGGGAAACGCCCGGCTGCGTACGTCCACGGCGTAGGCCGACGCCGCCTCCGATATGTTTGCCGCCATATCGCCGAACCGTTTCACGAAGCGCGGCGTGCGTTCAAACAAGCCCAGCATGTCTTCTGCGACGAGCACTTGTCCATCGCACTGCGCCGATGCGCCAATCCCGATGGTTGGGCAGGATACCGCCTTCGTGATGGCGATGGCCAGAGGCTCAACCACTCCCTCGATCACCATTGCAAAGCAGCCTGCTTCGGCCACGGCCCGTGCATCGGCGAGGATTTTCTTCTCCTCGGCCGCACCACGGCCGCGCGCACCGTACCCGCCAAGCGTGTTCACCGCCTGCGGCGTCAAGCCGACATGCGCCATGACCGGAATGCCCCGCGCGGAAAGGAAAGCGACCGTCGACGCCATCGCCTCGCCGCCTTCCAGTTTGACGCCGGCAGCCCCCGTTTCCTTGAGAATACGCGCAGCGCTCAGGAAAGCCTGCTCCGGCGAGCTTTCGTAGCTGCCGAACGGCATGTCGACGATGACCAGGCTGTGATAGCTGCCCCGCACCACCGCAGCGCCATGCGCGCACATCATTTCCAAGCTCACCGGGATAGTAGACGGCAGCCCGTAAATCACCTGCCCGAGACTGTCCCCCACCAGCAATATGTCACAATGCGGATCCAGCAATTGCGCTATGCGGACGGTATAGGCAGTCAGCATCACCAGGGGCTCAGCCGTGGCGCCTTCCACCTTTCGCCCGCGCACGGCGGGAACGGTAAGTCGCTTCATCGGCGCTGGCGTGGGCGTCGCGCGGCTGGTGGATGTATCGATGGTGAAGGTCGTGGACATGGCGGAGGATTAGCTGCTTGTCGCTGCGGGAGCAAATCAGACGCCGGGACCAACACGCAGCTCGCCCAATAAAATCCAGGACATAAACCGATCGATAAGCAATCTCGGCAATATGACTAAAATATGGTCACGAATCGCCAATGTGTGGGATATCTGCTTACACCATTATTGGTCGTGATCAGCTATTGCGGTGCCATATCGGCAATGTCTCCGCACATCTTCTCGATCTTACTGCGCCTCTTCAATCAATTCGCACAGCCAGTTCTTTTCCTTTGGCTTTGCATGGGATTGCTCGTGCTGATATTCGGTCTGGCGCGCGAAGCAATTCGTCCTGCAAAGCGCTCGCTCGGCATTTATTTCGCGGACTTGTTCAAAACGGCGCTCAGGCCCTCGGTCCAAATCATCTGCCTTATTCCGCCCCTGACGCTTGCGCTGCTCTTCGCCGGCTACAGCACCTTCAAACAGATCGTGATTCCCACTTCGAACTATTGGGCCGGCCCTTATCTGGCGTCAGTGGAATATACGATGCTCTTCCATCATCACGCGTGGGAAATCACCCATGGCATCCTGCCCGTCGCTGCCGGGTACTGGCTCGACCAGATTTATCAATTGTGGTTCGTGCTCGTCGTTACGAGCGTGCTTGCCTGCTCGTATCTGTCCGGCGATCCTTTGCATCGCTGCCGCTTCGTGCTGTGTTTTTCATCGACATGGATCATCACCGGCACTGTCCTAGCTTACCTCATTCCTGCATCGGGTCCGGTTTATTTCGGTGATTTCCAGACCGTGACGGACCCGTTCCTGACACTAAAAGCGCAACTCGCCGCGGACGACCTGGCCCTGCGACAATCCTACGGAACTGGTCTTCAGGCTCTTAAGGGACAGGCTATGCTGCTGGAGCAGCTCAAGACACATAATATCTTTCCTGGCGGGGGCATTTCAGCGATGCCATCGATGCACAACGCCGTCTCCGTACTACTGGCGTGCGCCGCCTACAGCATCAACCGCTGGTTCGGCTGGATCATGATCCTCTTTGCAACACTCATCTTCGTGGGATCAGTGCATCTTGGTTGGCATTATGCCCTGGACGGTGTCGTAGCGGCCGCCATCAGTATCGGGATATGGCTTAGTTCAAATCGCATCATTGAACGTTACGAACGCCGAATTGCGCGGCGGCGCACGCGCGCCAGCGGCGGACGGCGAAGAACGGACAAACAATACATTCCGGAGCCGATCAGCGCCTGAGTGCCGTCACCTCGATCTCGACCTTCATCTCCGGCTTGACAAGACCGACCACGAGGCAGCTTGCCGCCGGGCGGATTTCGCCGAACGCTGCGCCCAGCACCGGGCCAATGGCGTCCCAATAGGATGCGTCGGTGATATAATAGGTGGCGCGCACCGTACCCGCCAAGCGTGTTCACCGCCTGCGGCGTCAAGCCGACATGCGCCATGACCGGAATGCCCCGCGCGGAAAGGAAAGCGACCGTCGACGCCATCGCCTCGCCGCCTTCCAGTTTGACGCCGGCAGCCCCCGTTTCCTTGAGAATACGCGCAGCGCTCAGGAAAGCCTGCTCCGGCGAGCTTTCGTAGCTGCCGAACGGCATGTCGACGATGACCAGGCTGTGATAGCTGCCCCGCACCACCGCAGCGCCATGCGCGCACATCATTTCCAAGCTCACCGGGATAGTAGACGGCAGCCCGTAAATCACCTGCCCGAGACTGTCCCCCACCAGAAAGGATTAGCCGCTTGTCGCGGCGGGAGCAAATCAGACGCCGGGATCAACGCGCAGCTCGCCAAATAAAATCCAGGGCATAAACGGTTCGGCTCCAACCGGATTATCGAACGCCATAGGCGGCGAAGCGAAAATCGCCGACACCGAAAAAACTATTCGGTGGATCTTGTTCGGGCGCGCAGTCGTGAATGAAGTGCGGCTGCAAATGCAAGCAGAAGGGCTAATCCCGAGATAGCCGCGCCTGTCCGTTCCTGAACGGTATATCGAAGCCGCGGCGTGCAGTCGTGGCCAACATAGGTCAGCAGCCGGGTATCAGGATCGGGAAACGTCTTTACCGGTCCACCAGGACAGATCGCTACCCAGGAGGGAAAATAGAAGATGCGCAACGAGGTAACGCCGTCTCGCTGCTCCAACGGAAAGCCTTCGCGCGCGAGGCTGGCTGGCGGGAGCCAGTAAATTGACGTGATGCCCCGCATGCCAGCGGGAAGATAGCTCCGAGACATCGGGATATGGCGCGATCAGCAAAAACCCAGCACCAACGAGCGGGCGGGGCGTCCAGTCGCGAAGGAAATACCACGTTCCAATACCACTCGCACACAGCGAAAGGAAGAAAGCCATCAACAGCGACTGATAGGTGCCAAGCCCAATTAATCCTCCCAGAGCAGTCAGATAGAAGGCACCCGGCGGATAGAAATAGAACACGGGAGCGCCGAGCCCATCGTAGGAGTTGGGCAACCAGCGAGGATACAGATTTCCATGTAGAAGCGCCTGCGTGAACTGCTCGCTCCATACGATGTCAATCCACCAGCTATCACGGAATATCGGCGGTCTCACAAATGCCGGCAGCATCAGGATCACGGCCAGCACGAAAATTGCGAGCAGGGCCGAGTGCTTTGTCCATATCGCCCGATGGAACGCGGCAGTCATGGAACGCCAATAGCGCGGTAGGTGGGTGGTATGGGCTTTCCCCTCATCGCATCGGGACCGTTGCGTGACGCCTGCTCCGTACTCCCAGCAGTGCCAGCACCAGCAGCGAGAGGGCACTCACGAGTCCTCCGATCACTTCGGCCTTCGTCCACGCGATTTGAGGCTCACAGCCCCCACCCCTGTAGCTTAAAAGGCGCGCCTGGGGCGATGGAAATGGCATCACGGTACGATCACCAGCGCAGATCATCCGCCACGACGGAAAATAGAAAGTGCCCAATGTCGTAATCCCGTCACGCCCGCTGACGGGGAGCACGGTCGAAATTCGGGGTCGCGTCCGGTCTATTTCACGGGCTGCATCTCTTGGCGCACCAGCCGGCAGATATTCAGTGACATCGGGATAGCGAGCCAGGAGCGAGGCCGGTGTTTCGCCGCTGTTGCTGCGAGGTGGCTGGAGATAAATCACGGAAACGAACAGCAGCGGCAGGATCAATGCCGTCGTCAGCACCAAAGGCGCGCGGCTTCGCGCAAGGATGGTCGCGAAGCCGAACTCGGCAAGAGCCAGCGAACGCCACGGAAACTGCACCTGGTCGAGCAGTGGAAGCGCCCAGAAATATGGCACGATGCCAATCGCCAGCAGGGAGCAAGCAATCGTCCATACCGTCCAGAAATCCCGCTCACGAAATCCGAGAATGAACGTACTGACTGCAATCGTGATTGAAATCACGAGCATGACGAGCATTCCATCCCACAGCGGCCCTGGCTCCATGCGCCAGATCGTCCAGCTTTCCGGCCGCAGTCCCTTGGCCGCCCATAGATCATGAACTGAAATCGCCCACTGCAGTGACAGCGCGGGTAAAAGGAAGATCGCGGCTAGCCCGAGGCCGAGAGCAAGGCCGGATGCGATCGACCATATGCGTGAACGGTCCTGCCAGATCAGCCACAGCGCATAAGGAGCAATGAATAATATGCTCGCGATCAGAGCAAGTGGCAGATGGCTGAGGATCAGCGCCGCATAGCCAATCGCCAGCCACCCGAAACGGCGTTGCGTAGCCGCGTGCCGCAGCGCTAGCGCCAAAGCGGGGATCAGCGCCGCCGCAAGCGCTTCGGCCAAAGCGCCGCGCCGGTAGAATTCGCAAAGATGGTAGGGCGCGACGAGCAGGAACAACGCACCAAGCAGTGGCCGATGAGTCCAGCCGCGCAACCATTGCCAGCACGCGAGTGCGCCGCCTGCCATGATGACGAAAAAACACAGCAGGATCGCGCTGTAGGTTGAAAGGCCAGCGAATTTGAACAGCGAGCCGAGATAGAATGCCAGCGGCGGATAGAAATAGAAAACCGGGGCGCCGAGCCCGTCGAACGAATGGGGCAGCCATCGAGGATACACTATGCCGCCACGCAACAGTTCGGCGAATTGATCGAGCCAGACAATGTCGATCCACCAACTATCGTGGACGAGCGGATCGGCAATCAGGCCTGGCACCATTACCAGAGCAGCGACGAGAATAAGCAGCGCCGGCGGACCCAGCCTCTTCACCAACGCCGCCCACTTCACCTTGTTACGCCTCGTTGTACCTGAGTGCCGTCACCTCGATCTCGACCTTCATCTCCGGCTTGACAAGACCGACCACGAGGCAGCTTGCCGTCGGGCGGATTTCGCCGAACGCTGCGCCCAGCACCGGGCCAATGGCGTCCCAATAGGATGCGTCGGTGATATAATAGGTGGCGCGCACCACATCCGCCAAAACAAATCCGCCCTCGCCAAGCGCCTTTTCGATGACGACAAGCGCGTTTTTCACTTGCTCCACCACGTCATCCGGCATGACGCGGGTGTCGGGATTATAGCCAGTCGTGCCGGCCACGAAGCACCAGTTGCCCTGAACGACGGCGCGACTGTAGCCGACCTGCTTTTCGAACGGGGAACCAGAGGAGATCAGGGTACGGGTCATTTGCTGTCCTTGTAGTGCATGGTGATGCGGGCGGCGGCGGCGCGTGCCGCCGCGCGTGCCTGGTCGGTCGTTCCGCCGGGCGCCAGCGCGAGCGCAACGCCCATGCGGCGATAGGGACGCGTTACCGGCTTGCCGAAAATGCGAACATCGACATCGATCTCGGCGGGCGCGGAGCCGAGCGCGTCGGCCAGTCCCTCCATCGCAAAGGCAGCGGCATCGCGATCCGCGAGGATCACCGCCGAGGCTGCGGCGCCGTATTGCGCGATACGCGGGATCGGGAGGCCCAGGATGGCACGGGCGTGAAGATCAAACTCGGTAAGGTTTTGCGAGATCAGCGTTACCATCCCGGTGTCGTGCGGACGAGGCGACAGCTCGGAAAAGATCACCTCGTCACCCTTCACGAAAAATTCGACACCGAACAGACCGTAGCCGCCCAGCTCGTCGACTACCGCCTTCGCCATGTCCTGCGCGGATTTCAGGGCGGCGGCCGACATCGCGGCCGGCTGCCAGCTTTCCTGATAATCGCCCCGTGCCTGTCGGTGGCCGATCGGATCGCAGAATAGGACGCCCTGCCGCGTCCGCAGGGTCAGCAGCGTGATTTCATAGTCGAAATCGATGAACCCCTCGACGATCACCCGCACGCGATCGCCCCGCATGCCGGCGACTGCATAGTTCCACGACGGCTCTACATCGGCCGCCACGCGCAGGGTGCTCTGCCCCTTGCCTGATGAAGACATTACCGGCTTCACGACGCAGGGAAAGCCGATCGCGTCGATCCCGGCGCGGAGTTCGTCGAGGCTTTCGGCATAGCGATAGTGCGAGGTGCGCAGACCGAGCATGTCCGCTGCCAGATCACGTATTCGATCCCGGTTCATCGTCATGATCGTGGCGCGGGCCGATGGCACGATCGAGACGCCCCGGTCCTCGAATTCCTTCAATACCTCGGTGCGGATCGCCTCCACTTCCGGCACGACATGATCAGGCCGGTGCTTCTCGATCGCCGCGCCGAGCGCTTCGCCATCCAGCATGGAAAACACCTCCGCTTCGTCAGCGACCTGCATTGCAGGCGCTCCAGCATAGCTGTCACAGGCGATGACATGGCAGCCAAGCCGCTTTGCGGAGATCGTGAACTCCCGACCCAACTCGCCGGATCCCAGAAGAAGGATGCACGCCGTCGGCGTCATGCGAACAGCGCCTCATAGTTGCCCGACTTGAAGCCGACGATACGACGATCGCCAAGATCAAGCACCGGTCGCTTGATCATCGACGGCTGCGCCAGCATCAGGGCAATTGCCTTGTCCGGGCCTATGTTCTGACGATCGCTTTCGGTCAGCTTTCGAAAGGTCGTCCCCGCGCGATTGAGAAGAGTTTCCCAGCCCAGTTCTTCGACCCAGGCGGCCAGTCGTGCCCGATCGATGCCGGCCGTCTTGTAGTCGTGAAAGCCGTAGTCGACGCTGTTACTTTCAAGCCACTTTCGCGCCCTGGCGATCGTATCGCAATTCTTGATTCCATACATTGTGATTGTCACGACGAACCTCTCCAGCGGGCGAACCGTTAATCGCGGCACCGCGCTACGCCAAGCCCCAACGGGAATTAACCATGTGCTCGATTATTACGCAAAGGTTGCACTCAATTTTCGCATCGCACCATCAATTGCCCAATATTTCGGCAGCAGCCCGTTGCACAAATATCACAATCACTGTGTTTCCGTTGATAAGGCACAATAACCTTTTGTAAGTTTCGATGCTGTGGTGCAAAAATATTAACGCTTCAAGAGGAAGGCGGCTCGCCCGGTTATAGGGAAGAAGACGCCCCCTGTTGGCGCAGGGGAGAGATCCGAAACGACAAAAGGGAAAATAATATATGCGTTCGACCATTTTTGGCCTCTCAGCCCTTGCCATTGCAGCTGCGACTGCAGCGCCTGCTTTCGCTGAAGATGCGCCAGCAAGCGACATCACCGTCACCGGCGGTGCAACGGTGGTCACCGACTACCGTTTCCGCGGCATTTCGCAGACAGACAAGCATTTCGCGGGGCAGGGCACGTTCACCGTCAGCCACTCTTCTGGTTTCTACGCCAGCGTCTGGGGCTCCTCCATCGATGATTATGTCGCCGCGGGATCAGATCAGGAAATCGATCTTATCCTTGGCTACGCCAAAACGTTCGACGCGATCACCGTCGATGGCGGCGTTCTATACTATTACTACCCCAATTCTAACGGCGCGAACTCCGACTTCTTCGAGCCATATCTCAGCGTAAAGGGCACCTTTGGCCCGGTCACTGCCAAGGTCGGCGCTGCCTATGCGCCGAAGCAGCACGCCATTGCCGCTTTCAACGAGCGTGACGACAACCTCTATCTCTATGGTGAAGTTGGTGGCGGACTCGCTGACACCGGCATCTCGCTTCTTGGCCACCTCGGCTACTCAAAGGGCAGAAGTTTCCTGACCGGCGGCCTCAAGGACTATTTGGACTGGAACATTGGCGCTTCCTACACCTGGAACCACATCACGTTCGGCATCCAATATGTCGACACCGATCTTAAGAAAAGCGACGCTGGTGGTTTCTTCACCAATGACGATCATTTTCTTGCCAAGGCCGGCGTCGTCGGCTCGATCGGCGTTGCCTTCTGATTTTAGAAGTCAGTAATACAGTATTGAAGAGGGCTGCGGAGCAATCCGCAGCCCTTTTTGATGCCGTCGCGTCAATTGGCAGGAATTTATTAACCCTGTTGCCCGATGATTGCGCAAGCCGGAAAACCGGCCGGGTCGAACGGAACAGAAATGACACAGAAATATCTTCGCTGGATGCCTGCCCTGGCCGTTGCCATGATTAGCCCGGCGTACGCAATTGACGTACCGGGAACGGGTCTTTCGCTTTCAGGCGACGCCACGGTCGTTTCGGACTACCGGTTCCGCGGCGTTTCGCAGACCGGAAAGGACCCTGCGCTTCAGCTTGGCCTGACGCTCTCCCACAGCAGCGGTTTTTACGTTGGCGCGTGGGGATCGAGTATCGACCTCTATGACGACGAACCGGGTTTTGACGGCGGCAAGGATATCGAGATTGATTATCTGGCCGGCTGGGGCGCACAGATTGCGCCCGGTGTCACGGTCGATACCAACGTCACCTATTATGTCTATCCCGGCGTGACCGGACCGACCAACTATGTGGAAGGCATCGCCACGGTGGATTTCACGCTTGGCCCGGTCGGCGCAAAGGTCGGCGGCGGCTATTATCCCGACCAGAAAGCGACGGCGGGTGACGGCACCTATCTGTTCAGCGAGCTTGCGGGTGAGATTCCTGGCGCCTTCACCGTAACGGGACATCTTGGTCGGCAGTTCTTCGGAGCCGCCTCCGGGCCGGACGCCGACTATTGGGAATGGTCGCTGGCGGCGAGCCGGGAGTTTGGCCCCGTTTCGGCCAGCCTGTCCTATGTCGACACCAATTTGCCCAAGGGATCGCAGGCGGGCGCGTCCGTCGTCGCATCGCTCGGCATCAGTTTTTAAGCCCTTCCCGCCGTTTTTGCTCTATCGCCCGAAAGGGATGATGGCGCGGATCGACGTATGAAGCGAATTGGACTGCTGGGTGGCTCTTTCAATCCGGCGCACAGCGGGCACCGTCGGATCGCGCTTGGCGCCATCGACGCGCTCGCGCTCGATGAGGTGTGGTTGCTGGTATCGCCCGGCAATCCGCTCAAGGGCGAGACGTCCGACATGGCGCCTTTCGCGTCCCGTCTTGCCTCTGCCCGAAAGATCGCGCGGCGATCGCGGATTCGCGCCAGTGCGATCGAATCGCGGATTGGGACGCGTTACACCGACGACACGGTGACCAAAATCGTCCGTCGCTACCCCAAAAATCGTTTCGTCTGGCTCATGGGAGCGGACAATTTGCGCCAATTTCCAAAATGGCGGCGCTGGCGACATATCGCGCGTACGGTTCCGATTGCCGTGATCGCCCGTCCGGGGTATGATGGCGTTGCCCGTACCGGATTGGGATGGGCCTGGCTGCGGCATTTCGTCCGGCCCGCAGGCCAGGCACGAAACTGGACGATGTGGAGACCACCGGCACTCGTGCTGCTGCGCTTTCGACCAGACCCAGCATCTGCCACGCTCTTGCGGCGCGCGAACCCCGGTTGGCATTTTTCTTTCAACCCAGCTGGCGTACGCGACAGGGTGTCGCGCCGCTCGCTCGACTGAGGAGGCTTTTTGCCCGCTTCCAGTAACGCGCAAAGCAGCGACGAAACCGATCCTTCGGCCAGGCTGCACGAACTTGTGCTCAAATCGCTCGATGACGATCAGGCCATCGAAACCGTATCCATCCCGCTCGCCGGAAAATCGACGATCGCCGACTACATGGTCGTAGCCAGCGGCCGATCGACCCGTCAGGTGGCATCAATGGCGATCAAACTCTCGGACCGCATCAAGCAGGAAACGGGGCGGACGCCCCGGATCGAAGGCTTGCCCGCGGCGGATTGGGTGCTGATCGACGCCGGCGACATCATCGTCCACCTCTTCCGTCCCGAGGTCCGCAGCTTTTACAATCTCGAACGGATGTGGGCATTTGGCGAGGCCCCGGTCGTCGCCGTTAACGCCTGACACGAACGCTTGCTGCTTCACATCGTCGCGCGGGGCCGGATCGGTCACAGCCCCGAGGCGGAGCTTGTTGAGCGCTATATGAAGCGTATTGCCTGGCCGACGCGTATTACCGAACTTCCGGATCAGGGCGGACGTATGCCCGCGCGCGAACCAGCGACGAAGCTCGTCACGCTCGACGAACGCGGGCGCCAGCTTGGATCGAAAGCCTTTGCCGAGTTGCTCGGCCGCTGGCGTGATGACGGCACGCGGGAAGCGCGCTTCCTGATCGGCGGCGCCGACGGTCATGACGAGGACGTCCGGCGCGATTCGGATTTGCTCTTCGCCTTCGGGGCCGCCACCTGGCCCCACATGCTCGCCCGCGCAATGCTCGCGGAGCAATTGTGGCGCGCGACGAGCATTCTCGCCAACCATCCCTATCACCGCGAGGGATGATGCGACGGGTCGCCATTATCCTGCTGGCGCTTACGTTGGGCAGCTCCGTCTTCGCGCAAACGATCAGCGAAGAGAAAGCGGCCCTTAGCGAAGCGCAGCGCGAAGCCGGCAATGCACTGATCCGCTCGCGTCGATACGAGGCGGCGGCGGCACGCGCGACCAGCGCCGCGGAGAAAGCCCGCGCGGCAGCGGCGGTCGTCGCGGCGCGCATTCAGCAAAGCGAGGCGGAGATACAAGGCGCGTCCGCCCGCATCGCGATTATCGAACGGCTTCGTGCCGACCAGCGCCGCGCGCTGGCAGCAAAGCAACAGCCCGTCATCCGCCTCACCGCAGCGCTGCAAACGATGGCGCGGCGTCCCCCTGCCCTTGCCCTTGTTCAGCCCGGATCGCTGACCGACCTCGTCCATACCCGCTTGCTTCTTGGCGCGACATTGCCCCTGATCCGCCAAAGAACGAGCGCGCTGCGCGCGGATGTCGATCGTGGGACCCGGCTGCGGACCGAAGCCGATGCCGCCGTCCTGGCGCTGCGGCGGCGGCAAGAGATGTTCGCTGCCCGCAAGACCATTCTGGCAAGGCTTGAGCTCGCCCAGCGCCAACGCTCGCGCGAGCTTGGCGATTCCGCGTTCTTTGAACAGGAGCGGGCGCAGGCCATGGGCGAAAAGGCGCGCGATATCGTTGGCCTGATGGCTCAGATGGATGCGCAGGCCACTGTGTCGGCGCGCCTTGCAAGCCTGCCCGGCCCCGCGCTTCGTCCCTCGCGGCCAGGCGATACCACCCGGCCCCTGGCCGACAAGACGGATGCAGCCGGCTCCGGTCGTCCCGCTTACCGCCTGCCGGTCCTGGGCCGGCTCGTCACCGGCATGGGCGAGGTTTCGGACACGGGCATACGATCGCGCGGGCTGACCTTCGCTACGCGCGGCGGCGCGCAGGTGATCGCCCCGGCTGGCGGACGGATACGCTTTGCGCAGCCGTTCAAGGGCTACGGCCAGATCGTCATCATCGATCATGGTGGAAGCTGGACTTCCCTCATAACCGGGCTCGATACCGTCTCGGTCGTCGTGGGGGATACGGTCGTCCAGGGCAGTCCGATCGGCCGCGCGGCCCAATCCAACGCGCGCGTTATGGTTGAGTTAAGACGAAATGGGCAACCTGTCGATATCGCGCCGCTTGCGGTGCGCAGTTGAAACCCTCTATTCTGCACGCAAATCGAAGGAAGATTCTCTCAAATGGCTAAGTTCCTTTTGCGTTCAGTCGGGCTTGTCGGCGCGGTTGCCCTGATCCCCGCTATCGGTGCGGCGATGGCGGCGGTGGATGTCGACACCTATAAGGAACTCGACCAGTTCATGAGCGTGTTCGAGCGGGTTCGGGCAGACTATGTTGACAAAGTTGACGACCAGACCCTGATCCGCGGCGCGATCGATGGCATGCTGGCCAGCCTGGACCCGCACAGCTCCTATCTCGATGCGCGCGATTTCCAGAATCTGAAGACGCAAACCGAAGGCAGCTACGGTGGGCTGGGCCTTACGGTTTCGATGGAAGACGGCGCCGTCAAGGTCATCACGCCAACCGAAGATTCTCCGGCGGACCGGGCCGGCATCAAGTCGGGCGATTACATCACGCATCTGGATGACGCGCTGATCTATGGTGGCACGCTCGACGAAGCAGTCGACAAGATGCGCGGCGATCCCAATACCAAGATCAAGCTCACCATCGTCCGTCCCGGCCGCGACAAACCGTTCGACGTCACCCTGACGCGGCAGATCATCAAGCTCAAGCCCGTGAAGTGGGAGATCAGAGATCGCGTCGGGATCATCAACATCAACAGCTTCAGCAAGACAACGGGTGAAGGCGTCCGTGCGGCGCTGACGGCGATCGACAAGTCGCTGGGCGGCCAGCCGCTTGGCTATGTCATCGATGTGCGCTCGAACCCAGGTGGCCTGCTCGATCAGGCGATCGAAGTATCGGACGCATTTCTCGACCGCGGCGAAATCGTTTCCCAGCGTGGGCGGGAGGCGAGCGATATAGAGCGCTATTATGCCCACAGCGGTGATATGGCGCACGGGCTGCCGATCGTTGTTCTGGTCGATTCCGGCTCCGCTTCCGCGGCCGAAATCGTGGCAGGAGCACTTCAGGATCAACGCCGCGCGATCGTGATGGGGGAGACCAGCTTCGGCAAGGGATCGGTACAGACCTTGCTGCCACTCAGCGATGACAGTGCGCTTCGGCTGACGACCGCGCGCTATTACTCCCCGTCGGGCCGTTCGGTGCAGGAAGGGGGAATCAAACCGGACCTGCCTGTCCCGCAACTTACCGATCCTGATCGGAAGGATCGCCCGCGCTTGCGCGAAGCCGATCTGCGCCGCCACCTCATCAACGAGGCGAAGATCGATGACAGCGTGCTGGAGGATGATTCCAAATCCGATCCACGTTTCGCCGCTACGGCGGAATCACTCGAGAAGGCCGGCGTGAAGGACTATCAGCTCGACTATGCGGTGAAGACCATCGCACGGCTTGGCAAGTTCCCGGCACCCGCGAGCGCTTCAGCAGCCAAAATCCGCACGCCAAAGGGATGACCCGCTTCGATAAGGCGCGCGCGATCGCGCTGATCCTTCCGTTTGCCCTGATGGCTGGCGCGCTCGGATCGCAATATCTGGGCGGACTATACCCTTGCGAGATGTGCCATTGGCAGCGTTGGCCGCATTACGCGGCGATCGCGCTTGCCGCGGCGGCGTTTCTCCCCACGCCCTTCCGGCGGACGCTCGTGCTCCTGGCCGCTTTCGCGATCGGTATCAGCGGCGCGATCGGGGCATTTCATGCGGGCGTGGAATATCATTGGTGGCAAGGCCCGACCCAGTGCAGCATCCTTGCGAGCGGCGGCACGGACACGCTTTCGCAGATCTGGAATGCGCCGTTGATCCGCTGCGATCAGGCACAATGGACATTGTTCGGAATTTCTCTTGCGGGCTTCAATGCGCTCTTTTCCTTGGCGGGTGCTGCCCTTATCTTTTCCCTATGCCTGATCCCGCACCGCCGCTGACTACCGACGCACGCGCCGCGATGCTACGGGTCGATCAGGCGGGCGAGTTTGGCGCCACGCGTATCTATGCCGGTCAGCGCGCCGTAATGGGCGATCGCATCCCGGCGGCGCGCATCATCGCGCGCATGGCGGGACAAGAAGAGCGCCATCGTGAACGTTTCGACACCATGCTCGCAGAGCGGCGGGTGCGCCCGACCTTGCTGACGCCCGTGTGGGATATCGCGGGCTTTGCTCTAGGCGCGGCAACGGCGTTTATCGGCCCTGAAGCAGCGATGGCATGCACCGCCGCGATAGAGACCGAGATCGACAAGCATTATGGCGAGCAGCTGGAGGCGCTCGGATCGCAAGACCCGGAACTGAGCGACGTGATCACTGAATTCCGCGCGGAGGAAGTGGAACATCGGGACGCCGCGATCGCTGCTGGTGCCGAACAGGCGCCTGCCTATCCCTTTTTATCAGCTGCGATACGGTTCGGGTGCCGCACCGCCATTGCATTGTCGCGACGGATTTGATGGCTAGCCCTCTTCACCGGCCGCGTTATGATGCGTCTGCACCCTAGAAGGATCACGGCATGAAAATCGTGCTGCTTGCGGCCGCTGTCATAATTTCCGGAATAGCGTCATTGCCTGCCACCCCCGCCAGCGCGCAGGGTGCTGGCCGCGTTCTCGATATTTTCGGCGATGAAAAATGCCCGCAAAGCAATGGCGAGGAAATCGTTGTCTGCCGCCGCCTGCCGATGACGGAAAAATATCGAATCCCGAAGGATTTAAGGGAAGCCGCCAAGGAAGGTGGACCGGAGAACTGGACGTCGAAATATGGCAGCCTCGAATATGTCGGCAGCAGCGGCACTGACAGCTGCTCGCCCGAAGGCGGCGGCGGATGGACTGGCTGCTGGTCAAAGATGATGCGTGCCGCGCGCGCCGACCGCAAGAACCAGAAAAAGCAGGAACCTGTGCTGCCCTGACAGCATTGTTCATCCTGCGCTCATTCCGCGAGGCGCGAATAACCCCATGCGCTTGATTTCGTCACTGCTATTTGTGGCCGTCCTGGCAACCGGCACCGCTTCCCTTGCCGCGGACGACGATGCTCCGCCCGAACCACGCGACAAGATCGCCACGCTGATCGTTTACGGCAACGACCCCTGCCCACGCAGCACGGACGATGAAATCGTCGTCTGCGGGCGAGAGCCGGAAAGCGAACGTTATCGCATCCCTAAACGCCTGCGCAAAACCAAGGAAAGCGCGCAAGGCCGGTCATGGACAGACCGTGTCCGCACCCTTGAAACGGTCAGTCGCACCGGCTTGCCCAACAGCTGCTCCCCGAGCGGCAGCAACGGCCAGACGGGCTGCTTCGAAAAGCTGCTCCAGCAGGCGCGCGATGAACGGCGTCAGGCTGCGTCGCAAGGTTCCGACATTCCCTGAACATGATCACGGCGCATCTCGCAGCCGGAGACGATTTTGAGGCATGGCGCGATGCTGCCCGCCCGCTTGCTCTGGCGAACGTCGCGCCTGATGAAATCACATGGACTGTACGCGGTGGCGAAGAAAGCACTCTTCCTTTCGACCAGGCTCCGCCTGCTCCGGCTAACGGCGCCCAGCTCTCCGTTCCGCGCGCTTTCGTCGATCTCGCCCGCATCGCCATTCGCCATCCGGACACTGATCGCTTCAGGCTGCTCTATGCGCTGCTATTGAAGGTATCGCACGACCGCGCGGCGATTGCTGACCGGAGCGATCCGCTCGTCGCAAGGATCGAGGCCATGGCGGACGAGGTGAACATGAAAAGGAAGCGTGCCAGCAGCAATAGCGCAACCGCCTGGAAAGTCCTGCATGACGAAGCAATGGAATGCACCCGTTGCCATCTTTACAAACAGGCCACCCAGACAGTATTTGGCGAAGGTCCGGTTGATGCGGGCCTTATGCTGGTAGGCGAACAGCCAGGCGATCAGGAAGATCTTCAGGGCCGTCCCTTTGTCGGGCCGGCGGGTCAGTTGCTGGACCGCGCGCTGGAAAAAGCGGGCATCGATCGCACGAAGACCTACATCACCAATGCGGTAAAGCATTTCAAGTTCGAAGCGCGCGGAAAGCGCCGCATCCACGCCAAACCCGACGCAGGGGAAATCTCAGCGTGCCGCTGGTGGATCGACCAGGAACGGGCATTGGTCCAGCCCCAGGTCGTTGTGGCACTCGGTGCCAGTGCCGCTCACGCGCTACTCGGCAAGGTCGTCACGATAAGCCGCACCCGCGATACGCCCATCCCGCTCGAAGATGGCAGCATGTGTCACGTCACCGTTCATCCAAGCTATCTGCTCCGTATCCCCGACGAAGCGCATGCCAGGGACGAATATATTCGGTTCGTAAAGGATCTTGCGCGAGCAAAGAACGCGGCGAGCATTTAGGCGCAGTTCCAATAGGCCATCAAAGCGACTATATCAGGTTCGGCATCTAATATTCGAACCACAATCCGTGGTGGCAATTCGGGGCGTCGCATCCTAGATAGCCGCCATCCGACTCACGCCAGCTAAGGACAGCGCCGCATGCGCATCGCATTGGCATCAGATCACGCCGCCGTAGCACTCAAGGCGCTGCTGGTTGAACATGTCCAGTCGCTCGGACATGAAGCGATTGATCTTGGTCCTTTTTCCGCGGACTCGGTCGATTATCCTGATTTCGGCTACAAGCTCGGCCAGGCTATTGCCGATGGCAGCGCTGACAAGGGCATCGCGCTGTGCGGATCGGGCATCGGCATTTCGATCGCCGTAAATCGCAATCCGGCGTGTCGCTGCGCGCTCGTTTCGGAGCCGCTGTCCGCCAAGCTCTCCCGCGAGCATAATGACGCGAACGTCATCGCGATGGGTGCCCGGCTGACCGGACAGGACATGGCGAAGGAATGCGTGACCGTATTTCTCGCGACCGCATTTGGCGGGGACCGCCATGCCCGCCGCGTCGACAAACTTTCTCATCCCCAGCTTTCGAAGGAGCCCGCATGAGCACCAATCCCGCAACGCTCGCCGACGTCCAGCCCGACGGCTTCTTCACGCGCGGCCTCGCCGATGCCGATCCCGCGATCTACGCTAGCATTCGCGACGAGCTTGGCCGTCAGCAGGACAAAATCGAGCTAATCGCGTCCGAGAATATCGTCAGCCGCGCCGTGCTCGAAGCACAGGGTTCGATCCTCACCAACAAATATGCCGAAGGCTATCCCGGCAAGCGATATTATGGTGGCTGCGAATATGTTGATGTGATCGAGACGCTCGCAATCGAGCGCGCCAAGCAGTTGTTCGGGGCCGCCTTCGTCAATGTCCAGCCCAATTCGGGCAGCCAGATGAATCAGGCAGTTTTTCTTGCCCTGCTTGAGCCGGGCGACAGCTTCATGGGCTTGGACCTCAACGCCGGCGGCCATCTTACCCACGGCTCGCCGGTCAACATGTCGGGCAAGTGGTTCAAGCCGATCCCCTACGGCGTCCGGCGCGACGATCAGCTTCTTGATATGGATGACGTCGCTCGGATTGCACGTGAAAGCCGGCCCAAGCTGATCATCGCTGGTGGCACCGCCTATTCACGGATCTGGGATTTTCAGCGTTTTCGCGAGATCGCTGACGAGGTCGGAGCTTATCTGATGGTCGACATGGCACACTTCGCTGGTCTCGTTGCCGGCGGCGTACATCCCAGTCCTGTGCCGCACGCACATGTCGTCACTACAACAACGCATAAATCGCTGCGTGGACCTCGCGGCGGTATGATACTGACCAATGACGAAGTCTTGGCCAAGAAGATCAACATGGCGGTGTTTCCTGGCCTTCAGGGTGGACCGCTTATGCATGTAATAGCGGCCAAAGCGGTTGCCTTTCAGGAGGCATTACGTCCAGAGTTCAAGCTTTACGCAAAAAACGTTGTGGAAAACGCGCGTGCATTGGCTGATGCGCTGAAGGGCGAAGGGCTCGACATCGTCTCTGGCGGCACTGACAATCACTTGATGCTGGTAGATCTGCGTCCCAAGCAGGCCAGAGGTAAGGATGCCGAAAAGGCACTCGATCGTGCCTCAATTACCTGTAACAAGAATGGCATTCCATTTGATCCGGAAAAGCCCTTTGTCACCTCGGGCATTCGCCTTGGCACACCAGCGGGCACGACGCGCGGCTTCGGCCCCGTCGAGTTTCGCGAGATCGGAACGCTGATCGCGCGAGTGGTTGACGGACTGCGCAAGAATGGAGAAGCGGGTGACGCTCAGATCGAACAGGCTGTGACTGGCCAGGTAGCGGCGCTGTGCGCTCGCTTCCCGATCTATCCGGGGCAATAATCGTTGCGCTGTCCGTTCTGCGCGCACGAAGACAGCCAGGTAAAGGATAGCCGGCCTACCGAAGACGGCGCAGCCATTCGCAGGCGGCGCCAGTGCGAGGGTTGCGGTGCGCGCTTCACGACGTTCGAACGAATCCAGCTGCGTGACCTTTACGTGCTCAAGAAGACGGGCGCGCGTCAGGCGTTCGATCGCAGCAAGCTGGAACGATCAATCGCCATTGCCTGCCGCAAGCGTCCCGTCGATGCCGATCGCATCGATCGCCTGATCTCGGCCATCCAGCGACAAATCGAAACATCGGGGGAAAGCGAGATTCCCGCCGAAGACGTTGGCGAGATGGTGATGAATGGACTGAAGGCACTCGACAGCGTCGCCTATATCCGCTTCGCAAGCGTCTACAAGGACTTCACCGAAGCCAAGGATTTCGAGGATTTCGCAGGCGCGGTGAAGGAAGCCGGGGCGGAGTAGCCGGATCTTTCCGTTCGTCCCGAGCGCAGTCGAGGGACACTGTCGAGCGAAGCGAGACCTTAAAGATATGAGTTTCTGGACCTATATCCTCCGATGCGCCGACGGTACTTACTATACTGGCCACACGGACAACATTGACCGCAGATACGCCCAACATCAGTCGGGCGCGCTAACGGGTTATACTCACGACCGTCGTCCGGTCGAACTTGCCTGGTCTGAAAACTTCCAGACCCGCGCGGAAGCCCTTGATGCCGAGCAACGAATAAAGAACTGGTCTCGGGCTAAGAAAGAAGCCCTGATCGCCGGAGATTTCGCGAAGCTCAACCTTGCCTCGATTCCGCCTTCGGAGCGCAAAGCAAGAACCTCGGCTTCGCTCGGCAGAACCCCTCGACTTCGCTCGGGACAAGCGGGGTCAAGCAAGTCCACCCTTTATCCCGCCATCATCCTCGTCCGCCCGCAGCTGGGGGAAAACATCGGCAAGGCCGCGCGGGCCATGCTCAATTTCGGATTGGTGGACCTGCGCCTGGTCGCGCCGCGCGACGGGTGGCCTAATCCCGACGCTGGCCCCGCAGCTTCCGGCGCGGACATGGTATTGGAGCACGCACGGGTATTCGACAGCGTTGCGGATGCCACGGCGGATTGTACCCATGTCTACGCAACCACCGTGCGCAAGCGCGGCGTCACCAAGCCAGTAGTTGATCCGGAACAGGCGGCCCGCGAAATCCATGTCGCGTCCGGGCGATCGGCGATTCTGTTCGGACCCGAACGCTCCGGTCTGGAAACGGATGACGTCGCGATCGCGCGCACGATCATCACGGTGCCGATCAACCCGGAATTCGGCAGTCTCAATCTCGCCCAGGCGGTGATCCTGATCGCATATGAATGGTCGAAAGGCCTGAAGCTCGCCCAGCCCCCGGCGACGGCGCTTGATCCCCCCGCCCCGCAGGAAGAACTCGACGGCCTCGTCAATCATCTCGATGCCATGCTTGAGGACGCGGGCTATTTCTTTCCGCCCGACCGCGCCCATGTCACGAAGCGCACGCTGCGTTCCCTTCTCACCAAGCCGGGCTGGGATTCGCAGGAAATCCGCACCTTGCGCGGCGTGCTTTCCAAGCTTGAGCGCCCGCGGCGGCGCTAGCGTGCGTCGAACCGTTCGAACTCGTGGACGATCGAGCTTTCGACCAGCAACTCATATAATTGAGCCGCCAGCTTTTCCGGAAAGCCCTGCTCGACGGCTACCGCTTGCGCGTGGGCGATCACCTCGGCCTTGCGGTCTTCGTCACGCACGCTTCCTCGGTCCGGCTTTATACGTGCGGCGGCTTCGATGTAGCGCATACGAGCGGCCAGCAGGGTAACGATCTGCTCATCGAGCGCATCGATCGCTATCCGGACCTCCTTCATGCTGGTGCAGTCCTGAGCGGCTATAATCGATTCGGTTGTCATGCAGCTGCCCTATAACAGGCCGGAAGACTTGACTATCGGGCACGTGATCGTCATAGGCCCCGCTTCGCAATTGGCCCCGTACCCCGGTGAAGCGGTGGCCCGGCCGGACCTCTGGTCCGCAACCGAGCGGAATACCGGGATAAAGTCGTCTTTCGGGACGACCCACGTTGTAGCAATTGTTGAAGGATATCGCATGTCGAAGCGTACAAGCGCGAAGTATAAACTCGATCGCCGCATGGGCGAGAACATCTGGGGGCGCCCGAAGTCTCCGGTCAACCGCCGCGAATATGGCCCCGGCCAGCACGGCCAGCGCCGCAAGGGCAAGGTTTCCGATTATGGTATTCAGCTGCGCGCCAAGCAGAAGCTGAAGGGCTATTACGGCGACGTCACCGAAAAGCAGTTCAAGAAGGCTTACACCCAGGCTGCCAGCATGAAGGGCGATACCTCGCAGAACCTTATCGGCCTGCTGGAGCGCCGCCTCGACGCCGTCGTCTATCGCGCCAAGTTCACGCCGACGATCTTCTCCGCGCGCCAGCTCGTCAGCCACGGCCACATCCGCGTCAATGGCGTGAAGTGCAACATCGCTTCGCGTCTCGTGAAGCCCGGCGATGAAATCAGCCTGGGCTCGAAGGCGCAGGAAATGGCGCTGGTGATGGAAGCGCAGAGCCTCGCCGAACGCGAAATCCCTGAATATATCGCCCCGGATGGTGCCTCCAAGGTTACGTACAACCGCGTTCCGACACTCGACGAGGTGCCTTATCCGGTGAAGATGGAACCAAATCTCGTCGTCGAATTCTATTCGCGCTGATCTTTTCGGATATCGGCAAACGGAAAAGGCGGTCCTGCAGGGCCGCCTTTTTTATTTCCCCCTTCGTCTTCGGATTCTTCGCTACGCCGGGCTTGAATGCAGACAGTCCTTCACAAACCTGCGTAACTCTGCCGCGACTTCTCCGTCTTCAACAGTATCGCCAAAGCCGCCGTGCGGCATGGCTTCCCAGACGTGCAACTCCGCATCGACGCCCGCCTTGCGCAAGGCGCGGTGCATCCGCACCGTGTTGGACAAAAAGAGATCGCGCGTGCCGGACTGGAGGAATGTACGCGGAAAGCCTTTGGAAAAATCACCAAAGAGGGGCGAGATATACGGATCATCCAGCGCCACCTCGCCTGCATACAGGCGATTTACCGGCATCAGCAAACCGAGCCTGTCCAGACCAAGAATGGTTCGAAAGCTGTCTCCGGATTCGGTGAGGTCGACCTCGGGCGTAAGCAGCGCTGCGCCCGCCGGAAGCGGCAAGCCTTCATCCCGGGCGCGCAGTATCATCGCCGCGGCGAGATTACCCCCGGCTGAAGAACCGCCGACGATGATATGATCGGCGCCATGCTGTGCAACGAGCGCGCGATAAACCGTCAGGCAATCATCAAGCGCAGCGGGATAGAGGTGATCGGGCGGCATCCGGTAATCCGGTGCGATGACCGTCATCCCTGTCTTGTACGCGGTATTGCCGGCGAATATCCCGGCTGCTTCACCGCCGAGATAAATCAACGCTCCGCCATGGATGTCCATGAAGACGTCGCCAGCCGCGGGATCACCACCAGCCGGAACCGCGCGATAAATCGGCACGTCCGCGATAATATCGGCGATAACCGCCACCCCGGGCTGCGGCAGCGTACTTGCGATAAGCGGTGTCATCTGCTCGTTAATGGCGGTGACATGATCACGCCACCCGGCAAGATCGCCCGGATCGGGATATGTGGATGGTAGCGGTATGGCCGGCATGTTCAGCACGGCCTGCGCCTCGGCGCTTATCGATAAGGGCGCGGGAAAGATATTTCTTGCGGGGCCTATCTCTAGACGCTCGTTCGACTGGCTCATCGCGCGCTCCCGCAATCACTCATCGGACAAAAAGGAGGCGGCCGAAGCCGCCCCCTTCCCGATTATTTGTACGGATCGACCGGTTGTGGAACCTGGATGACTTCCAGATCCTTGAGCATCGAAAGAACGTCCGAGATCGAATAGATGTGGATGATCTTGTCGCCTTCGAACTTCAGCCACGAAAACCACAGCACGTCCAGCTGGTTGCCGGTCGGCTGAACGCCCATGTACGGGCCGCCTGTGTGCTTGCCGTGGTGATGCGCCAGGACGCAGATTTCATCGTCGCCGCTGCCCCACGCCTTGAGCGTGCGATAGATCGAGGGCGGAAAGGTATTCCACAGGCCCTGCGGCGATGTCTTCCACTGGAAATAGGTGCCGAGATCCGGACGGTTCGGATTACCATAGGTCATCTTCGAGGTATCGAAGAACTTGTCCATTCCGTCCCAATCACCGACATTCAGCGTGTCATGCAGATCCATCCACTGATTGACCATGAATGCCTGACGGTCGGTGAGCCCCTTGTTGATTTCAGCACGCTTTTCCTTGGAAAGCTTGAAATCGGCCTCAGTGAATGGCGGTATACGGCTCATCAAAAAGTCTCCTTGCTAAACTAGCGTAACGTAACTGGCTGACCTGCCGGATAATCCCATACCAGCCTGAACACGCGCCCTTTTGGATTGCGCCTTCCTGACAGCACCTATCCGGGGGCAGGCTGCCTGACGCTGCTACAACAGGAAGATTGGCGATACAAACAGGAGAGACACATGGACCTTCAGGAAATTTCCGATCGGATGGAAATACAGAATTTGATGGTTGATTATTGCTATGCAATCGACCGCAAGGACTGGAATGCGCTCGATAAGGTTTTCCTTCCCGATGCCGTGATCGATTACAGCGAAATGGCGCCTTTTCGCGGCAATCGCGCCGAAGCGAAGGTCTGGCTGGACGGCAGCATGGCCGGCATCGCCGCGAGCCAGCATATCATCACGACCAGCCAGATCACCATCGAGGGGGATCGCGCCCACGGCCGCACGGTCTGCACCAATCCCATGGTGATGCACGACGGCACGCTCGTCGTCGTCGGCCTGTGGTACAAGGATGAGTTCGTCCGAACGCCGGAAGGGTGGCGGATCAGTTCCCGTTACGAGGAAAATTGCTGGCGGCAGAACGTGCCGGCAGGAATGCTGGCTGACCCGCAGTTCGCCGGCGCGCGGACCTAGAATTGTTTCCGCGTCGTCAGGCGCCCCCTTCGGATCCTCCCGCAATCAACGCCTATGGCCCATATTGCGCGGCAAATGTCATAACCTCTCCATTATCTTTATGTGAGCCGGTTGCCGTTATTAAAGGCGTTCTTGCGCTTCTTTTCCCTTCCGAAGATAGACGGAAATGCCGAACCAGCACGCAAGCACCAAAGATACGGCGCCAAAACATAGGAACACCCACTTGGTGCCGAGCGTAGCGCGGATGCTTTCTGCAATGAATGGAAAGAGAACCTGAACGGCAAACATGGCTGACATCGCCCAGCCGATACCACGCCCCGGATTGCCGCCAGAAGACGCCGAGATCGCTGACCCGAGATTGGGGGTAAATATCGCGAGGCCGCAGGCAACCAGACCCATCGATGCCGCAAAGACGGGCAGTGCCGACGAAAAGCCAGCGCTTACCAGCCCGCAGCCCACAAGAAATAGCGTCGCCCAAAAAAGGCTTGTGGTGCCAAAACGTGAATGCAGCCATCCATAACTTGTGGTCATGATCAACGAGCAGCAGGACATGGTGACCAGGTGAACTGAAGCCAGCTCGGGATCCGTAATGCCGATCGAGACCAGATAAAATGGAGCAAACGAAGGCCCGAAGAACATCGTCAGCCCAACGAAGGCCGCAAGCAATAACAGGCCAGTGGAAACGCCTAGCCCGCGAGCCCTTACTGGCCTCGCCGCTTGTGGGATACGTCTCTCGGATGGCAACGTTAGTGCCAACGGTATGACAAGTAACGCAATCAGATGAATGGCAAATGGTACGCGCCATCCAAGGGCCGCCAGCTTGCCCACAAGCGGAAAGCATATGATCGCACCCAAGCTGCTCACCATCGCATTTCGGCCAAACATTCGCGCGCGAATGTTGTCGGGCAACTTTCCCAAGCCGCTCATGCCCGCTGTAATCGTGCCCGCGACCGATACGCCCAGAATGAAGCGGGTGATCACGATGAGCGGCAGATTGTCCAGAAAGGCAGGCAGGACGCCTATCGCCGCGAATATGAAAAGCGAGCCGATATAGATGTTTCGATAACCGAAACGATCGATGAGATAACCGACCAGCGGGGAACTGAGGGCAAAAGCGAGACCCGTTCCTCCGCCGATCAATTGCGCGAGCAATTGTGCATTGGGTTCGTCCTTGAAGGCATCCGCAATGCGCGGCAGATCGATGCCGATCGCGAACAGGCCGATCAAGGGAAATAATGAACAGAGCAGCAGCGCGATAAGCCCTGCCTGGCCCGGCATTGAATGCGCGGCTGCATCACTATTCCGAATGTTGCTCACTTGCCCGACCGCGGCAATGCATAGGCCATCACCCAATCGCCCGGCGTCGTGGCCAGACCGCCATGTCCTCCGGCGGATATAACCAGGAACTGCCGCCCGCTCGATGTAGAATAATAAGTGGAAGGGTTTGCCTGTCCGCCAGCCGGCAGGCGCACACGCCAGAGTTCACGGCCGCTTTTCGTATCATAAGCCCGCAAATAATTATCCTGCGATGCGCCGATGAAGAACAGCCCGCTTCGCGTCGTCACCGATCCGCCGAGATTGGGTACGCCCATCGTAACGGGAACATGGGACTGGATACCCAACGGTCCGCTGTCATGTCCGGTTCCAAATCGCTGCGTCCACAACAGCTTATGGGTTTTCAGATCCACCGCACTCAACATGCCGTAAGGCGGTTGCTGACACGGGACGCCCAAGGGCGACAGAAACGGTTTAATGTTCGCACCATAGGGCGTGCCCTTCTGCGCTACCGGACCGCCCACCTCGCCTTTGGAGCCGACGCGCAGCGGCTCAAGGCCCATCTTATTCGCCTCGGATCGCGTAAGGAGACGATTGTAGTTGGCCACCCTGCTCGAATTCACGATCATGATGCCGCGTGCCTGATCGACGGAAACCCCGCCCCAGTCGACGCCGCCAAGATAACCGGGATAGATTACCGAAGGACGGTCATACCCTATCGGCGTGGCCGGCCCGTCATATCGGGCCTCGCGGAACGCTATCCGGCACCACAACTGATCGAAGGGCGTGATTCCCCACATCGCTGCCTCGCTCAGTTTCGGACCCGCAAAGGATGGAAGGCCCGTCGAAAATGGCTGGGTGGGAGACAGCCGCTCGCCGGGCACGCCATCATGCGGAACAGGTGTTTCCGTCACTTGCGCGATCGGTTTGCCAGTACGGCGATCGAGAAAGAAAATCTCGCCGCGCTTGGTCGGCTGCAACAATCCCTTTACGCCGGGCAAGTCAACCAACGTTGGCTGAGATGCAAGATCATAGTCCCACACGTCGTGATGCGTGGTCTGGAACGACCAGCGCGGGCTGCCGGTTTCGGCATCGAGTGCCACGACCGCACTGGAATATTTATCGTCGAGCGCCGTGCGATGCCCACCGAAATAATCCGGCGTTGCGTTACCCGTCGGAACATAAACGAGGCCCAACTCTTCATCCGCGCTCATCGGCGCCCAGCTATTGGGGGTGCCGCGCGTATAATGCTGACCGGGTGCTGGCTGGCCATGTTCGTTCGGCCTACCGATGTCGAATGCCCAGGCGAATTTGCCCGTAACGGCATCGAAGGCACGAATGACGCCGGATGGCTCGCCCACATACTGGCCATCGGTCACCCACCCGCCCACGACAAGTTTGCCTCGGACGACCTGCGGTGGCGATGTTACAAGATAGTAGCCCGACCACACCTCGCCCATACCATCCAGCAGGTTAACCGACCCGTTCACACCAAAGCCGGGACAGATCTTGCCACTCAGCGCATCGACGGCCAGCAGGCGAGCATCGACGGTGGCGGTGTAGACGCGCTTCGAACAGAAGCCTTGCGCCGCAGGGACGTCATAATAGCTCACGCCACGACAGGTACGCGCAAATACGCCCGTCATGTTGCTTCGGGCCTGGAAGCGCCAGCGCTGCGCGCCCGTATCGGCATCCAGTGCGATAATGTCATTGGTGCCATTGCAGAGGTAAACCAACCCGCCGACCTTGAGCGGCACGGATTCGAGGCCCCCCCTTGCACCGCTTGGCGGCATACCCGCGCGAAAGCTCCACGCCAGCTTCAACCGGCTTACGTTTTCGGGCGTAATCTGATCAAGTTCGGAATAACGCGATCCTCCGGCATCGTTACCAAAATGACGCCAGTCTCCGGTGTTGGGTGATGGTGAAACAGTGGCGATAGCGCCGCTCCCCTTCGTGCGGTTAGCAGTGAGCGTCCCGTAAGAAACTGCACCCGCCACCACGAGCAGCGCCGCCGCACCGAGCCAATAAAGGCCCTCGCGACGCGCGACGGCCATTTTCAACGCGCGCCGGTTCCAGGGTGTAAAAATCAACAGGCCGAAGACGAACGGCCCGGCCAGCCGGGGCAGCAACGCCCAGCCATCCGCCCCTACTTCACAAAATCCCCACACCGCCGTGCCGATCAGGAAGAGCAGATAGAGCCACGCTCCGCGACGGTCGCGTCGCCACAGCAATATTGCTGCAATCAAACAAATCAGCCCCGCGATCACATAATAGGCGGAACCGCCAATCCACAGCAGCTTCGCTCCGGGGATCGCAAGAGCGGTGCCGATTGCCGCCAACAGGACCGAACAAATCCGGAGCGCAATGACCGCTACGCGTGATGCTGGAGCAACTTGCTGGTTCATTATCACCGTCAGCCTTTTCGATATGAAGCAGAAGGCGGTGCATCTTGATGGCAAGATTTCACGTCCCCCCTAAACCCTTTATCTGCGATAGGATTGATCCGATCGGTCTGACCTGCCATCTGGCAGGTCGATGCTGGCCCGGAAAACGAACACTGGATGGCATTGCGAGTGTCGATCCCCCTAAAAGATCGACAAGCCCGGAGATTCAAACAGGGTGCTCACAAATATCCGCGTGATGGAGAGATGAATGTCCCGATTCGAAGACTATTCCAGTCGCTATAAGGCGGTGCGCTTCAAGCGCGAGAATGGCATTCTGGAACTCGCGATCCATCGGGATGGCGGACCCGCACAATGGGCTGCCAATCCTGGCGGAATTCATGACGAACTCGGTGATGCTTTCCATCAGGTGGGGCGCGATCCGGAAAACCGCATCGTGATCACCACCGGAATGGGCGACGAATTACTGGGAAATCGCGCGTGAGCTGGTACAGAAACCGCCGCTCATGCTGCGCTTTTCGCGCGTCGCGATGGCGCAGCATATCAAGCGGCGCATGCTCGACGATCTGGGTTACGGCCTGATGCTGGAAGGCATGGGTATTCTGTCTTTGATGGGGAAATAAGCAATGGCCGAATTCAAGGTATCGCTCGACGGTCAGGCCGCGATCGTCACCGGCGCGGGTGGCGGACTGGGCCGTGCATTTTCGCACGCCTTGGGCGTGAGCGGCGCCCGCGTTGTTGCGGCGGATTTCAACTTCGCCGCCGCTGAAGAAACAGCGAAGATACTTCGCGGAGAAGGTATCACGATCGAACCGTTCAAGGTCGATGTGACCTCCGCCGAACAGACCGCCGCGCTCGGCGCGTTTGCCGAGAAGACGTTTGGCCGGGTTGACATTCTTCTGAACAACGCCGCCTTCATGGAACCAGTGCTCCAGCCTTTGCTCGATTACCCCATGGATGTCTGGCAGCGCACGTTCGACGTGAATCTGACGGGACCGCTCAATTGCATTCGCGCAGTCGCTCCGCTGATGAAGCGCCAGAAATACGGCCGGATCGTCAACATCTCATCGGGCGGTGCTTATGGCGCATCACATGCCTACGGGATCTCGAAGCTCGGCCTACAGGGGCTGACAAGCTACCTCGCCCAGGAACTTGCGCACACCGGCATCACGATCAATGCGATTGCCCCGGGGATGATGAAAACGGCCCAAGGCGACAAAGCGCGCGAATCCTTCGACGCCGATTCCCTGGCCGCGATAATTCCGTTGAAGCCATACGGGCAGCCGGAAGACCTGGTGGGCGCGCTTCTTTTCCTGTGCTCCGATGGCGCGTCCTGGATGACAGGCGACGTGCTCCGCGTCGATGGAGGCTGGATCAAGAGCGTGATCTGATTACGACCCTGCGCCGTTACGACGCCATGGGTGAACTCAACTCGACCATCACGCCATTCGGATCGCGCACGAAAATGAGATTCCTGCTGATGATCGGCACATCCATTCTGGAAAATTCATGGCCATGCGCCGTCAATCGCTCGATCAACGCGTCGGGGTCGTCGCAGCGCAAGGCGAAGTGATCGATCATTCCGCGTTGTGCCGCGCCGCGTATCGGCTCCACGCTGTCGGCTTCCCGGTCTGCGGCTACCAGATGAATCACCGGGATATCCTGCTCGTCATAGGCATAAGCACCCATGCTGAAATCAGATGACATCGGCGGATGCTTGATCGTAAGGCCCAACGTCTCGCCGTAGAATTTTATGCAGTCCTGCAAACGCGTCGTGCAAATGTTCACATGATCGAGGCGGCTAATGGACATTGGCTTGCTCCTCCCTGTCAGAGCGCGGATAGCACTTTACGCGTCCCATCTACCACAAGACGCGCACGTTCGAGATCGGAAACGCCCGCCTGCCTCAAGGATCGCAACGGAACCTCAGCGCTGACAACAACATGGTCGGGTATGTTGCGCAGCATTTCCACCAGCGGAATCTCGCCCTGCCCCGGAATCATACGTTCGTTCATGGCTTCGTCCATATATTCATCGTCAGTGCGCTGCCTTAATGGGGCGTCACTGATCTGCACATAATCGATAAGCGAAGGTTCTACCTTAGCCAGGGCATCGACATCCCCCGCACGGGCAACGTGCATGGTATCGATCAGGAGTTTGAAGTTCGGCAGATTTACGGCGGATATCAAATCGAGTGCCTGCCCAAGATTCTTGACGGTCAATGGCGGACAGGCTTCTACGGTGACAGTCACGCTATATTCGGCAGCCATGGAGACGATCTTTCCTGTTTCCTCCACTGTCCTCGCCCAGTTGTCGAAAGATACGGTATTGATCCGTGTTACGCCCAGTTCCGCGAGCATATTGAACGCACGCCGATAATCCTCGGCCACCCTGTCCGGGAATACGGCAAATCCATCGACCAGCGCGATAGAAACATCATTATCGTCCAGACAGGCCACAATGTCGCGACGAAGCGTCGGGTTATCGATCAGCGAGTAATCCGGGTAAGAATGATCACCAAATTTGATCTGCTCCGGAATCAGGCTGACATGACGGCAGCCAACCTCCGCAGCGGTGCGAATGAAGTGTAGCGGAGACACGCCCAGCAAGGTTATATATTCCAGGCCCAACCTGTTCATATCCGCCCCCACAGTTTCTCTGCATGAGATCAATCAGCACACTGGCGGCCCGGTTATTCCTTACGCCGATTGTTTGATCGTCTCGTATTCCGCCAAGGCACCCATTACCGATTCCGCCAATGGTTTGGGGCAAATCAGCAGATCAGGAAGATAGGGATTTTCGTGATTATAGGTCAGCGGTGAGCCGTCGATCCGCGAGACATGCAGGCCAGCCGCAATGGCAACCGCAGCAGGTGCGCAGTTGTCCCATTCATACTGGCCGCCCGAATGGAGGTAGATATCCGCCTCGCCGCGAATGACGGCCATTGCTTTGGCACCGGCAGAACCCATCGGCACCAGTTCCGCGTCCAAAGACTCGGCAACCGCAACCGCTTCCGCCGCAGGCCTCGTGCGGCTGACCAGCATACGAAGCTTGCCGGGTGTTGCCGGCACGGACGCTGGCCTGCCGGAACATAGTGTCAGTGGAACGCCGGGCAGGGCTACCGCGCCGATGACTGGCTCACCATCGATTGCAAGCGCAATGTGGACCGCCCAGTCGGTACGGCGCTCACCATATTCGCGCGTGCCGTCAAGCGGATCGACGATCCACACACGGCTGACGGAACAGCGCGCCGTGTCGTTTGCTTCTTCCTCGGAAAGAATGGCGTCGTCGGGCCGATTGGTTTTCAATGCCTCCATGATGAAAGCGTTTGCGGTGCGATCGCCTGCCTTGCCCAATGCCTTGCCGTCGAACAGCCCGGAGTTCTGAAGTTCGACCAGCAACCGTCCTGCGGTTTCGGCGATGTGACGCGCCAGTTCTACGTCGTTCATCGCCGCAACATCAGTCACTTCAACAACTCTTCGACAATGATGTCGGCTGCCTGCTCTACAGTGAGCTTGGTGGTGTCGATCCGGATTTCGGGATTGAGCGGCGCTTCATAGGGGCTGTCGATGCCGGTGAAGTTCTTGAGCTCGCCCGCACGGGCTTTTTTATACAGCCCTTTCACGTCGCGTTCTTCGGCCACAGCTAATGGCGTATCGACGTGGATCTCGAAGAACTCTCCAGCCCTGATCATCTGGCGCACCATGTCCCGCTCCGACCGGAACGGCGAAATGAAGGCCGTGATGACGATAAGCCCGGCGTCCGTCATCAGCTTGGCGACTTCGCCCAGGCGACGGATATTTTCCACGCGATCGGCATCGGTAAAGCCGAGATCGCGGTTCAGGCCATGACGAACATTGTCACCATCGAGCAAGAAGGTATGGCGGTTCATCCGTGCCAGCTTCTTTTCGACCATGTTTGCGATGGTCGACTTGCCTGCTCCCGAAAGCCCCGTCAGCCAAAGCACGGCGGGCTTTTGGTTTTTCAAGCTGGCATGATGTACCCGATCAATATCGCTCGCCTGCCAATGAACATTCTGACTACGCCGCAGCGCAAAGTGCAGCATGCCTGCAGCAACCGTGGCGTTGGTGATCTTGTCGATCAGGATGAAGCCACCAAGATCGCGCGATGCCTCATAGGGCTCGAAAACGATCGGCTTGTCCGTAGACAGCGTCGCAACACCGATCGCGTTAAGCTCCAGCGTCTTAGCCGCCAGATGCTCCATGCTGTTAACGTTGACCTGGTATTTCGGCTGCTGAATCGTCGCCGTCACCATCTGCGTTCCCAGCTTCAACCAATATGGTCTGCCAGGCAGCATTTCCTCGTCCGCCATCCAGACGAGCGTTGCTTCGAACTGATCTGCTACCTCAGGCGGATTATCCGCGACACTCAACACATCGCCGCGCGAGCAATCGACTTCGTCCGCGAGCGTGATCGTCACGGACTGTCCGGCAACAGCTTCGTCCAGATCGGCGCCAAGCGTAACGATCGATTTTACCGTGCTCGTCTTGCCAGAGGGCAGCACACGGACGGCATCCCCCGGACGTATAGTGCCACCGGCGACCAGACCGGAAAAACCCCGGAAGTCGAGGTTCGGCCGGTTGACCCACTGCACCGGCATGCGGAACGGCTTGGCCTGGTCCGCAGCGACATCAAGTTCCACCGTCTCCAGATGCTGCACGAGCGTCGGCCCGGTATACCAGGGGGTGTTTTCCGACAGATTGGTGATGTTGTCGCCCTTGAAGCCGGAAATCGGGATGGCGAGGAATTCGCCTATGCCGATGCTCGTCGCGAACGCCCGATAGTCAGCCACGATCTCGTCGAAACGCTCCTGGCTGTAATCGACCAGATCCATCTTGTTGACGGCGAGCACGATATTCCGGATGCCGATGAGATGCGCCAGGAAGCTATGGCGGCGCGTTTGCGTCAGCACGCCCTTGCGACCGTCTATCAAAATAATGGCAAGGTCCGCTGTGGAAGCGCCTGTTACCATGTTGCGCGTATATTGTTCGTGACCGGGGGTGTCGGCGACGATGAACTTGCGCTTCTCTGTCGCGAAGAACCGATAGGCGACGTCGATCGTGATCCCCTGCTCGCGCTCGGCGGCAAGACCATCGACCAGCAAGGCGAAATCTATCTCCTGCCCTTGCGTTCCAACGCGCTTGCTGTCTGCTTCCAGGGCAGCGAGCTGATCTTCGAAGATCATCTTCGAATCATAGAGAAGGCGGCCGATCAGCGTGGATTTACCGTCGTCCACTGACCCGCAGGTGATGAAGCGCAACATCGTCTTGTGCTGATGCGCGTCCAGATAAGCATCGATATCCTGGGCGATCAGCGCCTCGGTCTGATATGACGAGGTATCGCTCATCAGAAATAACCTTCCTGTTTCTTCTTTTCCATGCTCGCGGCCTGATCATGATCGATCGCGCGGCCTTGACGCTCCGACGTAGTCGTCAGCAGCATTTCCTGGATGACTTCGGGCAACGTCTTCGCTTCGCTTTCCACGGCACCGGTCAGGGGATAGCAGCCGAGTGTGCGGAAGCGGACGGACTTCATCTCGGGAACTTCGCCTTCGCGCAATGGAAAGCGGTCGTCGTCGACCATCAGCGTCAACCCGTCGCGCACCACCGTCGGGCGGGGCGCGGAGAAGTACAGCGGGACAATCGGGATATTCTCCAGATGAATATATTGCCAGATGTCCAGCTCGGTCCAGTTGGAGATCGGGAACACCCGTATACTCTCGCCCTTGGCCTTGCGCGCATTGTAAAGACGCCACAATTCAGGGCGCTGGTTCTTGGGATCCCACCGATGATTGGCTGAGCGGAACGAGAAGATGCGTTCCTTCGCACGGCTCTTTTCTTCGTCGCGGCGGGCACCGCCGAACGCAACATCGAAACCATATTTATCGAGCGCCTGCTTCAGCCCTTCCGTCTTCCACATGTCCGTGTGCAACGGCCCATGATCGAAGGGATTGATGCCGCGCTCCCGCGCTTCGGGATTTTGATAGACGAGCAGCTCCATGCCGCTCTCCTCGGCCATCCGGTCGCGAAGTTCATACATGGCCTTGAACTTCCACGTCGTATCGACGTGCAACAGCGGAAAGGGCGGCGGGGACGGATAAAATGCCTTGCGCGCAAGATGCAACATCACTGCGCTGTCCTTGCCGACAGAATACAGCATCACCGGCTTTTCAGCTTCCGACACTACCTCGCGCAGAATGTGAATGCTCTCAGCTTCAAGACGCTGAAGATGAGTGAGACTATGAGCAGCCATATAATCCTTGTCTATTTAGCGACACCGGTCGGCTACAAAGCCAACTCAGGCAAACATTCCTCGATCGTGCTTCATTTGGCGCTTTGCGTTTATGGTCGCAACAAACGATATGATTAGGCCCTGATGCCTTTCCTACTCGCGTTATTTCCTACGTCTGTCATTAGCGCTCAAGTGGCCGGTCGCCCAAGCGCGCAAAATTGCTCTCAACCGCCAACTAGCGGCGAACTGCGCCTGATCAGTTCGAAAGCAGACGCTGATACTCGCGCGGTCGAAAGCCGGTCGCCTTGCGAAAGGCTGCGGAAAAGGCGGCCGCCGTCTCAAAACCGCATATCCATGATATCTGCTTGATCGGATGCTTCCTGCTCGCCAGCAATGATTTGGCCCGCGACAGGCGCCGCTCAATCGCGAACTCCGAAAGAGTCATTCCCGTGGTCGTGCGAAACATTCTGAAAAAATGCCGGGTCGAAACCCCGCAGTCCAGAGCAAGGTCCGCCACGCTCGGCCTCGGCCCTTCGGCCTCCAGCCTGTCTTCGATTTGCCGCAACTGGGAGGCGCTGAGCTTTCCGGAACAAATGTCCTCGTTCGTTCGGGTAGCGCGAAAATAACGCCCGAGGTCGATCCGCAATTGAATGCAGATGGTTTCAGCCATGAGTGCCGATTCAAAACCGGGCTGCTCAATCTCCCGCGCCAGCCGGGCAAGTCCATTCCTGACAAATGGACTCCGCACATCCAGGCTGGCGTCAAGCTCGAATGACGTCCAATCCTCGCCGGCAAGTCCATTATCCGAGTCAAACTCCAGACAGACCGACTTTTGATCGCCGCCGCCCCACTCGCTGTGCAATCGGCTTCCCACAGGAATGAAGATGACATCACCCATTCTGCGATTGCCCGCATTCGGAGCATCGAGGTAACGCCCATGAGCCTGCCCGGGACGTGTCGACAGCGCGAGGTCAAGGAAGCTGGCGTGCGGCTCAAAATTTGCCACCTGCCGTCCATAAAAGCGGTAATCGTGCAATTCGACCGTGGCCTGCGGGGTCTGGATAGATCCTTTGACATTGCAGTCGAAACTGTAAGACACAGCCGCTTTTGATAGCTGTGACAACGACATAAAACGCTCCTAAAAAATGACCTCTCGGGTCAATGCGCCCTTATAGACGGTCCTGTAATATTTATTGAGGCTAACGCCAAAACCTATCTTTTGGCAGTCAAAACTCTTTCTGCTCTTTCCCTTATCCCTATTAATGACATAGGGTATTCACTCTCCAGACTGCCAAAAAGCGCGCTGAAGCGCCAGCCTTGTAGCAGTTGGGTGTTAGAAGCGGTACGCCTCGCCCAAACATTATGGAGGATGGAATGGCAAAATCCAAAAAAGTAGTCGTGGGAGCAGTCGCAGCAGCGCTTTCGACGACCGCTCCGGCAGCAGACCAGCCGGCTATGGCAGCCGACCAGGATGGCACTCTTATTCCAGCGTGGAACAGTTTCGTGGACGGTTTACGCGACCTCGCCCCCAGGATGCTCGACAAACTGCCGGAGCGATTGCGCGACGACCCCCAGGTCCAGCAGGAAATCGGCAGGCTGATGCTTGAAGCGCTCGCCGCGCGCACCATCGAAACAATTTCGGCCGATGGTGATCATCCACAGTTTCTGCCCACGCTGAACCTGACGCTGAACGTCTTCCAGCCCAATGCCGACACGACATACCGGACCGCCAACATAACAGCCGGCGGGACATACCGCCTGCGCGGACGTGCAGGATCGCTTCGTATTTCCAAGATCGGGCAATTCGGTCCAACTCCATCGGATACTGGCGGCGGCGTGCATGCAATTGCCTATCACGACCTCAATACCCTCAAGATCGACAAGGAAGGGCGTTTTGACGTTCTGTTAAGCGCTACGAAACCGGCAGATTACAAAGGCGATTGGTGGAGGCTGGATCCCAACGCCACATCATTGTTAATCCGGCAAGTTGCTTCGGACTGGACCAAGGAGCGTGATCCGGCCCTTTCGATCGAGCGCTTGGACAAACCACCGGTCCGATATCGGCCAGCCGCCGCGGACCTCGAAAAAAGGCTCCGTCGCCTCGCCACCATCACGGGTAATACCGCCGGTTTCCTGGCGGATCACGTCGAAGGTTTGCGCAAAGAGGGGTATATCAACAAGCTCAAGGTTTTTGACGTCGTCACCAATCTTGGTGGTCTGTTTGGTCAATTCTATTATGAAGGCGCCTATGATCTGAAGCCGGATGAGGCGCTGATCATCGAGTCCGATTATCCCAAAACCTGTTCATATGCGTCACTGATCCTGACCAATGACATCTATGAGACCACTGACTGGTATAACAATCACAGCAGCCTCAACGATTCCCAGTGGCACGTGAACAAGGATGGCAAGCTGCGCATTGTCGTTTCGGCAAAAGATCCGGGCGTGGCCAACTGGCTTGATACCGCGGGTTATCCGAGCGGTGCGGTCCAGGGTCGCTGGACAGAATGCAGCTCCAATCCGGTTCCCTCGGTTCGTAAGGTTGCGGTGACAGACGTCGCTAAACTTCTTCCTGCGGATACACGGAAGGTAACGACCTCGGAGCGCGACCAGCTGATTCGGGACCGGCGCGCAGATCTCCAGCAAAGGCCATTGTGGTAAGCTCACGCGATCTGGCTCGTCTGCCACACCGCCAATCGCCAACCGCTTGTCTATTTTTATAATAGACATACGCTCGTTTCGTTCCCCAACGGCGATGTGAGGAGAATGAGCATGAATCGCGCAGGCCCTGTCATACTCACTGTTCCCGGTCTTAACGGGTCTGGCCCCTCGCATTGGCAGACCCTCTGGGAAACGTCGCGCTCCGACACCGCCAGGGTTGATCTTGGAATGTGGCATGGGCCGCACCGCAACAGCTGGGTAACGAAGCTGGATCAGGCGGTCCGTACCACCGATGCGCCTATCATCCTGGCCGCCCACGGCCTGGGTTGCCTGGCAGTGGCATGGTGGGCGGAACTGGCCGGTCAAGCCTATGGCTGGCCGGTTGCCGGCGCATTGCTGACCGCTCCACCGGATGTGGATCGCCCGAACGCTGCACCAGAACTAAAGGCATTTGGACCATCTCCCACGACGGCCCTTCCCTTCCCCTCGATCCTGGCGGCGAGCACCGACGATCCCTGGATTTCGGTTGACCATGCGCACAGCCTTGCGGTGCTGTGGGGAAGCCATTTCGTAGAGCTGGGTGATTGCGGACATGTAAACGCTGCCAGCGGAGTCGGCTGGTGGGATGAAGGACAGGAATTGCTGGAACGCGTGATCAATGCCTCAGAGCTTAACAGTTCGACCACACCAGTGATCGACGCCAGATCCGTGCTTGCGGCAAAACTGGACGGTTTTTCATACGCCCGCCACCTTTAGCATCACCTTTTAGCGACCATTGTCAGGCGCCCAGCCGCGTATCCTGCGCAATGCCGACGCTATTGTGACGCAACGCGGTCAGCACCGTTTTCACGATAGCGTCGGCGTCGAGGCCTGCTTCGGCATATTGCCGCTCGGGCTTGTCGTGATCTTGAAAAACATCCGGAAGACGCATCGTTCGCAACTTCAATCCGCCGTCGATCAACGCGTCGTCAGACGCAAGCGTCAGCACATGCGCGCCAAAACCGCCGACCGCACCTTCTTCGATCGTGACTGCAACCTCGTGGGTGGATAACAGTCGCCTGATCAGATCCACGTCGAGGGGTTTGGCAAAGCGCAGGTCGGCGACCGTCGTCGATAGCCCCAATGTCTCCAGTTTGTCCGCGGCGCGACAGGCTTCCTCAAGGCGCGTTCCCAATGAAAGGATCGCAACCTTCTTTCCTTCGCGCACAACGCGGCCCTTGCCGATCTCGATCTGTCGTGGCGTTTCCGGCAACGCCACACCCGTGCCATTCCCGCGAGGATAGCGGACAGCGATCGGCCCGGTGTCGTACAATGCCATGGTGTGCACCATGTCAGCCAATTCGGCTTCGTCCGCTGCTGCCATGACCACGAAGTTGGGTAGCGTCGCCAAATAGGCGATGTCGAAGCTGCCGGCGTGGGTCGCGCCGTCGGCGCCGACCAGCCCGGCCCGGTCCATCGCGAACCGCACCGGCAGATTTTGGATGGCGACGTCATGCACGACCTGATCGTAGGCCCGCTGCAGGAAAGTCGAATATATCGCGCAAAACGGTCGATAACCTTGTGCTGCAAGACCTGCGGCAAAGGTAACGGCGTGTTGTTCCGCAATTCCGACGTCGAAACAGCGATCGGGAAATGTTTCCGCGAATTTGTCGAGGCCAGTGCCAGACGGCATCGCTGCCGTGATCGCACAAATCTTGTCATCGCGGGTCGCCTCGGCAATCAATGCCCTGGCAAATACGGAGGTATAACTTGGCGGCCCGGGTGGCGCCTTTGCCTGCACGCCCGAAACGACGTCGAACTTCTGGACACCATGATATTTGTCGGCCGCAGCTTCGGCTGGGGCGTACCCCTTACCCTTCTTGGTGACGACATGAACAAGGATCGGTCCAGCCTCGGAATCCCGCACATTTTCCAGAACGGGAAGCAAATGTTCGAGATTATGACCATCGACCGGCCCTACATAATAAAAGCCCAGTTCTTCGAACAACGTGCCGCCCGTTGCCATCCCACGCGCAAATTCGTCGGCTTTGCGCGCCGCGTTATGGATAGGGCGCGGCATCGCGCGCGCGAGCTTTTTAAGCACTTCGCGCATCGAGATAAACGGCTTCGACGAGATCAGTTGCGCAAGATAGGCTGACAACGCGCCCACCGGCGGCGCGATCGACATATCGTTGTCATTAAGGATCACGATCAGGCGATTGCCCGCCTGCTTCGCGTTATTCATGGCCTCATAGGCCATGCCCGCTGACATGGCGCCGTCACCGATCACGGCGATGGCCTTGCCCGGCTTGCCAGAAAGCTTGTTCGCGATCGCAAACCCAAGCGCAGCAGAAATGGACGTCGAACTATGGGCCGCGCCAAAGGGATCGTAGGGACTCTCGCTGCGCCTGGTAAAACCCGACAGGCCATCCGCCTGACGAAGCGTGCGAATCCTGTCGCGTCTTCCGGTCAAGATTTTGTGGGGGTAAGCCTGATGCCCGACGTCCCAGATCAAGATATCTTCCGGGGTGTCGAACACGTAGTGAAGTGCGACCGTCAACTCGACCACCCCCAGCCCCGCACCAAGGTGGCCACCCGTTACCGAAACGGCGGAAATCATCTCCTGGCGTAAATCACCTGCGAGTTCCGTCAGCCTTTCCGGCTCAAGTGCTCGTAGGTCCGATGGGGAAGCAATTTTGTCGAGTAGGGGGGTCACGGGACGATCGGACATGAAAACGCAATTCCTTTTCACCGCTCCGCTTAGCGGATTCCCTCGGCAAGGTGAACTGATTAGGGTGCAGACCTAACTCAAGCCGAAGCACGGCAGGCAGCGCAACGTCCCCTGACCTCGATTACAGGGCGATCAGGTGCAAAGCCATATTTCTCCGAAGCGCGGCGAACATTTTCCGTGATGTAATCGTCGTCGACGTGAACGGTGCTACCGCATTGGTCGCACACCAGAAAAATACAGTCATGGGCGCAATCAGGATGGGCATTGACGATATAGGCGTTCGAACTTTCCACCCTGCGCGCCAGATTGGTCGTCACAAACAAATCAAGGATACGGTAGACACTGTTGGCGGCGATCCGTCGCCCTTCGTTTCGTGACACCGAATCCGCGATGTCGTAGGCGGATGCTGGCCGATCGAATCCGGAAAGGGCACCGAAAACCGCCGCCCGCATCGGTGTCCATTGCTCCCCGGAACGCTCGAGTGCCCCTCGCGCGGCCTGGGCCAGCGACGATCCTTCATAAAGGGTATGAATGTGCGCCATGCCATAATCTAGGCGGTTGCAAACGCTACGGCAAGTTCGCCCTATTCGGCGGCGGCAAACGCCCGACGATTCAGCGTATGCCCCAAAGCGACAAGCGAAACGCCAATCACCGTAAAACCAACTTCCCCCGCCACACCGTGCGGCAGGCTCAAAGCGTAAGCCATCAAGCACAGGCCAGAGCCGCCGATCATCGCAGGTTCCAAGCGGCCATGCGCTCTCAACCCGCGCCAGAATGCGAGCATGCCCAGGGGAATCGCTATTCCCAGACCGATTTCATGAACCAGGGGATTGACGAGCAGGCCACCTATCGACGCGATCAAGGCGACAACGAAAATGCTCAGCACACAATGAACAAGGCAAAGCCCGGAAAGGACGATCGCGAAACGATCGATCCATTCTCCACGCGCGTTGAGCTCACTGTGCTGCATGGAGCGTGATGTGGCACGAAGACCGTCAGGTTACAATATATCATTTGGCGGCTACGGTGAATTTTCTCAGCCGCGCGCATCCTGCTTACGTCGGATTTATTTGGCTGCGAGGGTCATTTCGCAACGAAGGGTTGGCAATTCCGGCTGAATTCCGCGCTGTTCCGCAACCGCCAGGAGCGCAACATCCGATCCATTTGCGGCAGCGGCGGATTCAGCGAGCTCCTCCATATCGCGGCACCCTTCATCTCCCGATCCCGCTGCCCCATAGACATTGGCGAGCGCCGTCGTGAATCGGTCATAACTGCGCTGACCTTCGATCGGACCATAAGCAAGATTGAAATGAGTCTTGAGGCGGCTGTTGACTTCGACGATCGCCGTCCGGTTGGCATTCACGAACTTGTTGTAGCTGAAGAGAACATCCACGCTCGAAAAGCGGCAGCGCAGTCCGGCTACCATCAACATCGATTGAAGATCGCGGACCTTTGCCGCCGATATTTCCTGTACTGACCAGCAATCGCTACGCGTAGCCGCAACAGACTGAACCGAAACCATCGCAATCGACGCAGCCGCAGCTGCATGCACCCAGCGCCCCACCGTCCATACCCCTGCTCAACATCCGCGGGCAAATCCACGGCGTTGTCACGGTCTAGCGATGAGCTAATTCCCAAATTCTAAATCTGATAGCTTAGCGGGATATTGACCCACCTTCGTTGCCCGCATGTTAACCAGTCAGGCGTTGCCGGTGGTTGAGGCCAGCAGACGCACGTCTATGCCGGCCTCGGAAAATCCTCTCTTCCAGCGTTTTTCCGTGGGAAGGTCGAAAAGCAACTCGTCGGAAGCATGTGCCGCAAACCAGCCGTGCCGGGTCATTTCTTCATCAAGCTGTCCTGCAGACCAGCCAGCGTAGCCCAGCGAAATCGTGAACTTGCTGGGTCCGTTTCCTTCTGCAATGGCTCTAAGAACATCAAGGGTAGAAGTTAGTGCCCATCGGGTACCCACGATCAGGCTGTCTTCTCCGCGCCAGTCCTGGCTGTGCAAAACGAAACCGCGTTGCGGTTCAACCGGCCCGCCATAATGAATTGGCAAATCAGCGACCCGACCGGGTTCGATCTCGAGTTGCGTAAGCAATCCATGCAGCCCGATTTCCGCCATCACGTGACCGACACCCAATCCCAACGCGCCGCCGGCGTCGTGAACGCACATCGCGATGACGGCATGCTCGAAGCGGGGATCGCCGATGCCGGGCATTGCGAGCAGGCATTGCCCGGCGAGATACGATGGTGATTCCATGTTCCCGGTATAATGCGCAGATGGTTGAGGTCCATAAATTCAAAGGCAATGGCTGACGGAAAACCCGTTTATTCCACCGCTTCGGCCCGCCCCTTATCCGCAGCGCTTTGGCTTTTCCTGTATGCCATCGGGTGATAGATGGCCTAGCGGGGAAGGCAGCACGAAATTTAAACAGAGGACTCACATATGACAATCAAGGTAGGCGACCGCATTCCCCAGACGAATTTCGTGAAGATGACCGCGGATGGCCCGGAGCAGATCGATTCCGAAACTTTTTTCAAGGGCCGAACGGTCGCTCTGTTTTCGGTACCCGGTGCCTTCACGCCCACTTGCTCTGCCAAGCATCTTCCCGGCTTTATCGAAAAGTCGGCGGAGCTGAAGGCGAAGGGTGTTGATGAGATTGCCGGCACGGCGGTCAACGACGCTTTCGTGATGGGCGCGTGGGGCACGTCAGCCGGCACGGAAGGCAAGGTCTCCTTGCTGGCGGACGGCAATGGCGATTTCGTGAAGGCCGTAGGGCTCACCATGGATGGCAGCAAATTCGGCATGGGTCAGCGCGGCCAGCGTTTCTCGATGGTCGTGAAGGATGGTGTCGTGGAGCAGCTCAACGTGGAAGCACCCGGCGAATTCAAGGTAAGCTCTGCCGAACATATGCTGAGCCAGCTCTAACCGATCGATCAAAGGGAGAACCGGAGCATGCCGACACCAGTGGAAATCGTCCGCGATTTCTGCGCTTGCTGGGGCGAAAGCCGCGAAGCGCTCCGGGACTCCTTTCGGCGCTATCTCACGCCCAACGCCGTATGGGAAAATGTCGGCTTGTCGGTCACGACCGGACCTGACGAGGCCATTGCCCTGCTCGACAGCTTTGAGACGTCAGCCGGCATCGTCACCATCAAGGTCGATATGCTGGCGATCGTCGCCGATGGCAGCAGGGTGTTGACCGAACGGATCGATCGCATGGTGGATGCGAACGGTGTCGAACATGTAAATATACGTTTGATGGGCATCTTCGAACTGGAGGGCGACCGGATTTCCGCATGGCGCGACTATTTCGACAGCGCCGTCCTCACCCCGCCCGCTGGCTGAGCCCGCTCACCAACCGCATTGGCGACCCTTGTTCTGATCCTCCAGCCACGCCATCAGCGGCTGGAAATAGGCCAACATCGCGGAACCATCCATCTCACGGCTGCCTGTGAACACTTCAAGCGCATCGGGCCACGGTTTGGACGTCCCCATCTCCAGCATGGCATTCAGCCTGGCGCCGACGTCCTTGTTTCCATAGAATGAACAGCGATGGAGCGGGCCGGTCCATCCCGCCTGTTCGCACGCCGCCTTGTAGAACTGGAATTGCAGGATCCGCGCCAGGAAATATCGCGCATAGGGGGTGTTGCCCGGAATGTGATATTTCGCGCCGGCATCGAATGCCGTGGCGGGCCTTTCCGCAGGCGGCACGACACCCTGATATTGCAGCCGCAACGCATTCCAGGACTGTTCGTAGTCCGCAGGCTTGAACGCGCCGTTGAACACGCCCCAACGCCATTTGTCCATGAGCAGGCCGAATGGCAGAAATGCCACCTTGTCCATCGCCTGCCTCAGCAACAGGCCAATATCCTTATCCGCGGTCGGCACCTTGTCCTTGTCCAGCAAACCGATCTGGACAAGATAGTTAGGCGTGATGGAAAGGGCGATGAAATCGCCGATTGCTTCGTGAAATCCGTCGTTTGCGCCGCTCAGGTAGAGGTATGGCTGCTTGTTGTAGGCCCGTTGATAGTAATTATGTCCGAGTTCGTGATGCACCGTCCTGAAATCATCCGCGATGACCTTGGTGCACATCTTGATGCGCAGATCTTCCTTGTTGTCCAAGTCCCACGCAGACGCATGGCAAATCACCTCACGGTCACGCGGCTTCACGATCTGGGAGCGCTCCCAGAAAGTGGCTGGCATCGGCGCAAAGCCCAGCGAGGAATAAAACGCCTCGCCGGTCTTCACCATCTTCACGGGATCATAGTCATGCGAGACCAGCAATTCGGTCGTGTCGTACCCGATGTCGCCCGCGCCCTTCGGTGCCACGATATCGTAGATATTACCCCACTCCTGCGCCCACATATTGCCCAGCAGGTCCGCGCGGATCGGGCCTGTCGCAGGCTGAACCTTGGCGCCATAGCGCGCGTTCAGCTTCGCGCGCGTGAAGCAATGGAGCTGTTCGTAGAGCGGCTTTACCTGCGCCCATAGCCTGTCCATCACTTTCGCGAATTCTTCGGGCGGCATGTCGTAGCCCGATCGCCACATCGCGCCGAGATCCTTGTAGCCAAGATCCTCGGCGCCCTCGTTCGCGATCTCGACCATCTTCGCATAGTCGTCGTGCATCGGCGTGCCGACATTGTCGTGCCAGCTTACCCACATCTCCTTGAGTTTCGCCGGATCCCGGGTGGTCCGCATGGCCTGCTCGATGTCCGATCCACTGATCGGGTTTCCATCGAGCGTCCCCTTCCCCTTGCCATAGGTCGACTTGAGCCGGGTCGCGATCGTGCTCAGTTCATCAGCGGCGCCGGGCTTGTCGGGCGCCGGCAGAACAAGACCTTGCTTCAGAATGTTCAGTTTGCGGCGCGTATCAGGCGAAAGCCCGCTCGCCGCGTCGAATTTGGCCGCGCCCTTGGCGAGGCGGACCCCGATTTCCGTATCCCGGGCACGATATTCGGCTGCGATCGCATCGGTATCGTCGGTTATATATGTGGCATTGACCCATTGCACGCGAGCGCTGAGCAATGAAAAATCGGACAGTTCCTTTTCAGCGCTCGCGACAAAACTGTCGGCTTCTGCGGCCGGATTGGGCTTCGATTTTGACAGGGCGGGCGACGAAATGGCCAGCATGGCGATGAGGGCGATGCGTGAAACAGCTATTCTCATGATGCTAAGCCCTTTGAACGTTTGACATCGTTGGCATGAAATGGCCACGCACTCGCCATGCAAGTCAAGCTGTCAGAAAATCGACCATGGCATTGCCGAATTCCGGCGCGACCACCGCGCTCATGTGATTGCCGGGCACCGTAACATGCTGGCCCTTTGGCAATATCCTTGAAAGACTGTCGATCGAGCCGTTATCCTCATCGTCCTTTCCGCCCAATGCCAGCACCGGAATTTCGATCGCCCGCAGCGCCGCTTCAGGCGTATCGACGAAGGTGTCGAGGATAAGAAGCAAGGCTTTCGGATCGCCGCCCGAGGTTTTCAGAAAGGCCTCGGTCATCCATTCGGACGAGCCGCGCTCAAAACTGCCGAGATTGGTGAGCACTTTCCGGAAAAAACCGCTCCGGCTGGCGGTATCGATCAGCCCGGCAAGGCCCATGCCGGCGATGATCGCCCTCCCGGGCGCCGCTCCGCGTGCAAGCATTCGCGCGACCGTACGTCCGCCCAGCGAATAGCCGCCAAGATCATAGTCCTTCAGGCCCAGATGGTCGATCAGCGCCAGATTATCGTCAGCGAGGATATCCTCCGGATACGCGGCCGGATCATGCGGCTTGCCGCTATCCCCATGGGCACGAAGATCAGGCATGATGACACGGAAGTCCGCCGCCGCCAGCTTGCCGGCGTGGCCATAGCGGATCCAGTTTATGAAGGCGCTGGAGAAATAGCCGTGGATGAGAACAACCGGCCTGCCCGCGCCCATTTCGTGCCACACCAGGTCCGTGCCGTCGGATGCGGAAAAATGATGGCGGGAAACAGGGGAATGCGTGGCCATAGGCTCGCGATAGCGCTCCCACTCACCGCCCGTCAAACGCGCCGAAGCGCATTTGGCCGTGGATCGAGGAACAATGGCGATAGCAGCAGGTTGACGTTCCCGACCAACCGGAGAATGACGTTGAAAGCCGCACCCGCCCTGATACTCGCCACATGCCTTTCCCTCACGGCCTGCAAGCAGAATCCCACGGCGCCGGACACCGATGCATCCACAAACGCGGCCATACTTCCCGAAGCCAATGTGTCACTGGCAATACCAAACCCCGCTGTTACCGCACCGGACTTTGTGAACGCGGTCGCTATCAGCGACATGTTTGAAATCGCGGCGAGCACGCTGGCGCTGGAGAAAGCCAAAAACCCGGCGATCAAGACCTTCGCTGAGCAAATGATCAAGGATCACGGCGCAACCACCGCCGAAGTGAAGCAGATCATTGCCAAGGACACGCTGGAGCAACCGCCATCCAAGCTGGATCTCGACCACGACACGATGATCGCGGACCTCAAGGCTGCGGAACCCGAGGATTTCGACGCGCTGTATCTGGATCAGCAACGCAAGGCGCATCAGTCTGCCCTCAATCTCCTGCAAGGCTATGCGGTGAACGGGGACAATGCTGACCTCAAAGGCTTTGCCAGCGAAACCGCTCCCAAGGTCCAGCATCATCTTCAGATGGTCAATGATCTTGACGAGAAGGGCGCCGACGAGCCGACCGGTTGATCAGTCGGGCAATTTGCCGGTCGCCTTGATCCAGCGATCGACGGTCTCGGGGCTATCCTCGAGGCGGTAACCCGGAAGATGGCTGGTATCGAGCCATTGGTCGAGCCGCGTCTCGATCCCGAAGTGATGTTTGGGCCGGAAAGGCGTGGGATCGTCAAACGTCGCGACGTGCAGATCGATATTCTCGCTATCGGGATATTCGAAGCCAAGCGGCGTGCCGCACGTCGAGCAGAACGGGCGCCGCGCGATTGGCGAAGACGCGTACCAGTCCGGCTCGCTATTCCATGTGACAGCGGATTTCTTGAAGTTCTTGAACGCCACCGAGACGTTTCCCGATGCGCGCTGGCACATCCGGCAATGGCACAGATAGGCGTCGTGGGAATCGACCTCAGCCTCATAGCGAATGCGGCCGCACTGACAGCCGCCTGTCATCGTCACCATTTCGCTCTCCGTACAAAGATCGTGGTCGCCAATGCCCCGATGAGCGCGAACGCCATGTCCTTCTGGGCATCGAATGGATCGCCTTGCTGGCCATTATAGGCCTCCGCATCGGCAGGGCTCATCGTCACCGCCAGCAACCATTCGAAGATTTCATAGCAGGCGCTGAACGCCACAACAAATTGAAGCGCGATATAGCGCGCCGCGCGCGGCCCCAGACCGCAATGACGCGCCGCGATTTCGCGCACCGGGCGGATCGCCAATGCGCCGAAGCAGAAATGAACAAGGCGGTCATAGTGATTGCGGGCAAAGCCGAGCGCTTCGTTGATGCCATGGCCGGTCATCGCCCGCGCCCAGTCGTCATAGGGCACGAACGAATAGCTGTACCGCGCGCCGATCGCGTGCAGCAGGAAGAACCCGAAGACGCATGCAACCGCCGCATTGCTGAGCGGCCAGCGCCGGAGCATCGGCATTGAAACGAAGAGGAGCAGGACGGTCGGCGCGTGCTGCAGCAGCGTGTTGCGCGGATAGAGTGCGTGCCAGCTGGTGGCGACGGTGACGAGCGCGAGGAACGCAATCATGGCGTATTGAAGGACCGGGATCAGCTGGCGCTGTGCGGAGGTGGGAGCTTCGCTGATCACGAAACGCACGCCTTGATTCGGGCGGATCGTGTTGGATTTAGTTGAGGAAGTTGAGACATGCGGAAGGCTTTGGTCTGGATCGCGTAATTGGCAATAGAGCTTTGTGTTTGTTGTTCTTTTTCCGAGTTTGTTTGGTTGATGAAGTTTACGAAAGTTACAATCGCCATCAATTGCTCTCTCCTTCAATATGTACTGAAGTTAGCGTAATGGCGGACTTGTAGGACAGAGCGCGTTGGGCATCCTGCGTGTGATCACGTAGTAGCGAGGCGCTTCGCTCAGCTTTCGCCGGGATGGCGTAGTCCGAGCAGTCATCTCCAATGATCCGGTGCGATCACTGTCCCGAGACGAGCGCCATCAGGCTTTCCGGCGGCGCGCTTTCTTCCCAGCTTGGTATGCCCTCGGGAATTACGATCCACCGTTGTTTCCGCTTGGTCCAGATATGCGCGACAACAGACACCGCATCGCTTTCATCAAGCGTACCGGCGCGCAGGACCGCCCATCCGGGCCGCGCGGTGTTAGTGTTGAAGATGCGGACGTGGCAGGTGCCGCACATGCGCTGGCGCGAGGTGGAGCCGCGGGGCGAGGTGAATTCGTAGAGGACGACCGGGCCGGTGACGCTAAGCGCCTCTTCTCTCACGAAGCATTGTTCGGTGAAGGCGCTGCCTGACCATGTCTGGCAGGTGCGGCAATGGCAGGCGTAGACCGGTGGCAGGGCATCCACCGCCAGCGTGTAGCGGACCGCGCCGCAGTGGCAGCCGCCGGTTATTTCGGGCATCGAGGCCTCCTTGGTCGTCACAGAGCGGCTACAAGCTGACTCCACACACTCGATTGTACCGCTTTCAGAAAACGCAGGTCCGCTGTGACCAATGTAGTGGCTTCGTTCTCAGCAAGCGCCAGATAGATACAGTCATAGATCGGATGCGAGAGCGCATTTGCCATGACCAGCGCGCGCGGCACCATCGGCGTTTCGTCCCGGATGGTAACGATCATAGACAGACCAGCGAGCTCGCTTTCGAAGGACTCCGTTGCACGGATCTCATCCCTCTGGCATTTTTTCCAGAGCGCGTTGCCAACCTCTAAGGGCAGCAATGTGGGTGCAAGTAGCTCTTCCCGACCGATCAATGCATAGGCTTCGGCACTACCGCCTTCCAAAGCAAACCATTTAAATGCAACGCTTGCGTCAACGATCAACGATCACGATCCTCGCGGATCAAATCGACCCCTTCAGTCTGCACCGCACCCGGCACCATCGCCGCCGCAAACTTCGCCCGCATGGAATTCGCTAGTTGCAGCTTTTCTTCGACGCTCAATTCGGCAGCTTTGCAAAGCACTTCCCGAGCCAATGCTTCGACCGAAATCTTGCGCTCCTTCGCACGCAATTTCAGACGCGCGATTGCGGCATCATCGAGTTGACGGATCAATATCTGGCCCATGCAGCGATGATAGCGCAATGCTATCATCGCTGCAATATTGCTTAAGCCGCTTTTTTCAGATGACGCCGCCCAAGCAGCTCTGCGATCTGCACGGCATTCAGCGCAGCACCCTTGCGCAGGTTATCGGACACGCACCAGAGGACGAGACCGCTATCCACGGTCGGGTCTTCGCGAACGCGGCTGATATAGGTCGCATATTCGCCGACACATTCGATCGGCGTGACATAGCCACCGTCCTCGCGCTTATCGACCAGCATGATGCCGGGCGCTTCGCGCAGGATCGATTGCGCCTTCTTGGCGCTGATCTCATTCTCGAACTCGATGTTGATCGCTTCGGAATGGCCGACGAAGACCGGCACGCGCACGCAGGTCGCCACGACCTTGATCTTGGGATCGAGGATCTTCTTGGTCTCGACGACCATCTTCCATTCTTCCTTGGTGAACCCGTCATCCAGGAAGGAATCGATGTGTGGGATCACGTTGAAGGCGATCTGCTTGGTGAACTTCTTCGGCTCGGACGAGTCGCCGACGAAGATATTGCGGCTCTGTTCGAACAGTTCGTCCATGCCCGCCTTGCCCGCGCCGGAAACCGACTGGTAGGTCGAGACGACGACGCGCTTGATCTTGGCGTAGTCGTGGAGCGGCTTGAGCGCGACCACCATCTGCGCGGTCGAGCAGTTCGGGTTCGCGATGATGTTGCGCCTGGTGTAGCCGTCGATCGCCTGCGGGTTCACCTCGGGCACGATCAGCGGGATATCCGGGTCCATGCGATAGAGCGAGCTGTTGTCGATCACGGTGCAGCCGGCGGCAGCGGCCTTCGGCGCATAGATTGCAGTCGCTTCGGATCCGATGGCGAACAGCGCCATGTCCCAGCCGGTCCAGTCGAAATGCTCGATGTTCTTGACCTTGAGCTTCTTGCCGGTCTCGCCGAAATCGATTTCATCGCCAGCCGAACGCGACGAGGCGACGGCGGCCAGTTCGTCTATCGGAAACTCACGCTCCGCCAGGATGTTGAGCATTTCGCGGCCCACATTGCCGGTGGCACCCGCGACGACGACACGATAACCCATGGTCTTCTTTCCTTCTTTACGGGTCCCTCTCCCGCTTGCGGGAGAGGATAGGTGATGGTCTTCTTTTTCTTTCGGTGCGCTCCACGCCAAGAAGGAAGACCCTCATCCAAACCTTCTCTCGCACGCGGGAGAAGGCTTAACATGCAAACGGCCGGTCTCCGTTGGGAGCCGGCCGCTTGCGAGGTTTGTTGCTGGAAGCTTGGTTTCAGGCTTCCTGGGCCTCGGCGGCCGAGCGACCCTCGCCCGGTTTGGTGTCGCGACGCTCCGCAATACGCGCCGATTTACCACGGCGGCCGCGCAGATAGTAGAGTTTCGCGCGACGGACGACGCCCTTGCGGACAACTTCGATCGAATCGATGTTCGGCGAATAGAGCGGGAATACGCGCTCCACACCTTCGCCGAACGAAATCTTGCGAACGGTGAAGCTGGAACCCATGCCCTTGTTCGAACGCGCGATGCACACGCCTTCGTAATTCTGAATACGGGTGCGTTCGCCTTCGACGACCTTCACGCCGACCTTCAACGTATCGCCCGGACGAAATACCGGAATAGCCTTGGTTTCGGACAGGGCCGCAATAGCCTCGGCCTCGAGCGTCTGGATGAGATTCATCCCATCAATCCTTCTTCTTCGCCTGCGCGCCAGAGGGAGACTGGACCCGAGCGCCGTCGTGGCGCTCCCAAAGATCCGGCCTCCTTGACCGTGTATCAGCCTCCGACATCGACTTTCGCCATGCCGCGACCGCCGCATGATCCCCCGATCGCAGAACTTCGGGGATCGTGCGTCCTTCCCACATTTGTGGTCGGGTATATTGCGGATATTCGAGAAGGCCCGTTTCGAAGCTTTCATCGTCACCGCTTGAAGGCGCGCCCATTACGCCGGGAAGCAGCCGAATGCAAGCGTCAAGCAGCACCAGAGCGCCGATTTCCCCGCCCGAAAGGATGTAGTCGCCGATCGAGATTTCTTCGATCGGTCGCCCTTCGAACAGACGCTCGTCCATGCCCTCGAAACGGCCGCAGATTATCGTGACGCCGGGGCCGGATGCGAGCACGCGGATGCGCGCCTGGGTGAGCGGCGCGCCTCGTGGCGTCATCGCCAGAATCGGTGCCTCAGGCTGGAGCGAAACCGCGTGATCCACCGCAGCGGCCAGCACATCCACCCGCATCACCATCCCCGCTCCGCCCCCCGTGGGCGTATCATCGACCGAGCGATGCTTGTCCCTCGCGAAATCGCGGATCTGGATTGGGTCGCAGGACCATTTCCCTTCCGCCAGCGCGCGGCCGGCGAGGGAGATACCGAGCGGACCGGGGAACATCTCGGGGTAGAGGGTGAGGATTTGGGTGGCGAAGGTCATTCGTCAGAATGATCAAGCTGAAAAGAAAGCCAAACTCCAACGAGTCCGGCGACCAATCCAAGCACGGTAGTCGCGATGACTCCCAACCAAATAATTCCGCCCGCCAAATCTGGTTCGAGCGAGCTTCCTTGCTCAGATTGAAAAGGACTTCCAAGCCAGACAAACGCCGCCGCAACAAACAAAGGTGGACCAGCTGTAGCAGCAACCGGTATACGCAACCAGTTTGGTTGGCCCAATTCCCGAAGCCATTTTGCCAAATATCTTGCGAGCACACCAAAGCTAACAATTAGCGCTGCAAACCCAAACCAAATCATCGCGCCCCACATCAGGCCATTGTCCAGTTCTCGATCTTCAGCCCCGGCACATCGGCGAAATGGCGCTCATTGTCCGTTACGACCGTCAAATCGTGCGAAAGCGCATGGGCAGCAATCAACCGATCATAGCTCGCTCGTTTGAACGGCAACGTCGCATAGGCGAGCGCGGCCTTGTAGTCGAAGTCCAGCACTGGAACTTCTTCGACAAATGCGCTTAACTGCTCGACCGCAGGCGGATCGCCGCGATGCGAGCCGAAGGCCACCTCGGCATAAGCGATCGCCGACGTCACCATATCGCCCTCATCGCACTCGGCCGCACGACGAACGACGCCTTCGTTGCGGTTCATGGTCAGGGCAATGATGATATTGCTGTCGAGTAGATATTTCACTCGACAGCTTTCTGGTCGGCGGGATCATCCCAACGCAAGGGTCGTTCCTCAAAGACGCGATCCTCGTCCTTGATGAACTCAAGGTTGGTTGCTGATCCCGCGACCTTGGCGATGTTGAACTTGCGTTTCGGCCGCTCGATCGGTTCGAAAGAATATTTGCTGTGCTCTTCGCGAACGACCATTTCAGTACCTTCCTTGAGGCCAAGCCCTTTCGGCAGCCGCAGCGCGACCGAATTGCCTGACTTGAACACCTTGGCGCGATATTCGGCCATGACCACCTCCGTATATACGCTATGTATATACTAGCCGACGAAAGCGGAGTCAACCAACAGCCGTTCGCCGTTCCATTCCGGTATCGCTTCCGGCCGCATCGGGACCATGAAGCGCTTGCCGTCGGTACGCTCGATCTCGAGAACGTCGCCCGCGCCGAAATTCTCGACCAGGACGACCGTGCCGAGTGCCTCCCCCGTCGTCGATACGCACGACAGGCCAATCAGGTCGGAATGATAATATTCGCCGTCTTCGAGCGGCGGGAGGGTGGAGCGAGGTACGGTCAGCTCAGTGCCGCGCAGCGCCTCGGCGGCGTTGCGGTCCGTGATTTCAGCGATACGGGCGACCGCGCCGTTGGGGCCGGGGCGCACGGATTTCAGGGTGAGGTCGCGCCCTCCGATCCGGACCGATCGGTAGCGTGCAAGGTCATCCGTAAAGAGCTTGAGGCGGACCTCGCCCGTCACGCCATGGGCGCCGATGACGACGGCCAGCGTGACGGGACGATCGGACAAGATCAGGCCTCTTCGGCGGGTGCCTCGGCAGCAGCTTCTTCCGCTGGCGCGGCTTCAGCGGGGACGGCAGCTTCCTCGGCCGGTGCGGCTTCAGCGGCTGGCGCTTCTTCCTCGACAGGTGCCGGTGCCTTGGCCGCCTCTTCAGCTTCGGCCAGCTTCGTGGCGCGCTCTTCGGCACGCTCCTTGGCCTTTTCGCCGGGTTCGCCCTTCTTCAGGTTCGAACGGGCAGCGCGCTCCTTGACGCCAACGGCATCGAGGAAGCGGGCAACGCGATCGGTTGGCTGCGCGCCAACCGAAACCCAGTGCTTCGCGCGTTCGACATCGATGATCACGCGGTTGGCGTCATCCTTGGCGAGCAGCGGATTGTAGCTGCCGATCTTCTCGATGAACTTGCCGTCACGGGTCGCGCGCGAATTGGCGACAACGATTCGGTAATAAGGGCGCTTCTTGGCACCGCCGCGCGCGAGGCGAATGGAGACTGACATTATTTTTCCTTTCTAAAACAATATTCTGAATTACTTCTTTATGAATTTGTCGAAACCTGGAGGAAGGTTGAACGGGGCGCCGCCGCCTGGAAGGCCGGGCAACCCGCCACCCGCGGGTGGCATTGGCATACCGCCCATGCCACCGCCGCCGGCACCACCCAGCAGGCCGCCGAGGCCGCCGCCTTTACCGAGCATGGCGCCGAGGCCCTTGAGCCCGCCCATCTTCTTCATTTTCTTCATCATGTTCGCCATTTCCTGATGCATTTTCAGGAGTTTGTTGACGTCCTGCACGGTCGTGCCGGAGCCTTTGGCGACGCGTATCTTGCGCTTGGCGTTGAGCAATTCGGGCTTGGACCGCTCCTTCCGCGTCATCGAACCGATGATCGCATCCATGCGAACCAGCACCTTGTCATCCGCGGCGCCGGACGCCATCGCCTGCTTTACCTGCTTGATGCCAGGCAACATCGAGGCCAGCGCTCCAAGGCCGCCCATGCGAGTCATCTGCTGGAGCTGCGAGCGAAGGTCGTTCATGTCGAACTGCCCCTTCGCCATCTTCTTGGCGAGAGCCTCGGCTTCCTCGACTTGAATCGTCTCCGCCGCGCGCTCGACGAGGCTGACGACGTCGCCCATGCCAAGAATACGGCCGGCGACGCGCTGCGGCTGGAACAGCTCAAGACCGTCCAGCTTCTCGCCCGTGCCGACGAACTTGATCGGCTTGCCCGTGACCGCGCGCATCGACAGCGCCGCACCACCGCGCGCATCGCCGTCCATCCGCGTCAGCACGATGCCCGACAGCGCGACCTGCTCCGAGAAATTCTTGGCGACGTTGACGGCGTCCTGGCCGGTCAGGGCATCGACGACGAGCAGGATTTCCTGGGGTGTCGCAACCTCGGCGACGGCCCTCATCTCGTCCATCAGCGCCTGATCGACGTGGAGACGGCCCGCCGTATCGAGCATCAGCACGTCATAGCCCTGCAGCCGCGCCGCCTGCAGCGCGCGCCGGGCGATGTCCACGGGCTGTTGGCCGGTAACGATGGGCAAGGTAGCAACCGATGTCTGCGTACCGAGCACGGCAAGCTGCTCCTGCGCCGCCGGCCGGTTGACGTCGAGAGACGCCATCAGCACCTTCTTGCGGCCCTTTTCGGTCAGACGCCTCGCGATTTTGGCGGTAGTCGTGGTTTTGCCCGAACCCTGCAGACCCACCATCATCACGACGGCTGGCGGGGTGACATCCAGCTCGAGATCAGCCGCTTCCGAACCAAGGATCGATACCAGAGCATCGTTGACGATCTTGACGACCTGTTGCCCCGGGGTGACGGATTTCAGAACCTGCGCGCCGACGGCCTGCTCGGTAACCCCATCGACAAAGCTGCGCACCACCGGCAGCGCGACGTCGGCTTCAAGCAGAGCCACGCGCACTTCACGCATCGCTGCTCGAACATCAGCTTCGGAGAGCGCACCACGGCCGCGTAGCTTGTCAAAGACGCCACCCAGTCGTTCGCTCAGAGATTCGAACATCACATCACTCCAATGGCCCGACCCCAAACGCAAAACGCGCCGGCGGACGAAACCTCGTCGGCCGGCGTACACCCGCAGGTGCTTGCCAAATTACGTTCAGATCGGAACGATTGTGGCGGCGCCTATCCTACTCAACCCCGGAAGGCAAGGAAAAGGAGCCGTACAGCCCGGTGCTACAGTCGCAACACCGGGCCAGTCAGCGGTTCACTTCAGCTTCAAAGCGTCCGAACGGGTCAGCGAAGTGACCAGACCGTCCGGCGATGCGGAAATCGTCGACACAGGCACATAGATGAAACGCGAATCATAAATGATGCTCGCGGAAACAGGCGTGCCATCGCGCGACCTTACGATGCGATCGATGCGGCCAATCCGCTTGCCATCAGATGATTTCAGCATCGCACCCGCCGCGATGGCTGGCGCGGCGGCCGCCGGCGCTGGAGCAGCCTCCTGAGCATTGGCGGTCGTCGCCAAAACCAGGGCGGAGGCCATCACCAAGCCGAAAGTAGAAATGCGCATTTAGTAGAACTCCCACGATGTAACTTATGTGCCCTGCAATATTGTAAGCTGCGTTGCAAGTGCCATAGTTATAAAAATTGCGAGACTAACCGTCCAACAATTAGTGTGTGTTACATTCATGAGAAACCTGATTGAGCCGGAAGCGCTCACGCCCGCCGGTCAGCCCGATCTATCGCGCCCGCGGCTTGTCATATGGTATGAACTTTCCGAGACCGACAACGCCGTTTTGCATACGCGAACTGCTGTCGTACAAATGCACGATGTCGATGCTGCATAGCTGTGGCGAATGCGTGTCGGTGACGAGTACGTCACCGCTGCTCAAGGATTGAGCACCAGACTCGGGACGGTTGACATAATAGGTACCGCCACGCCCTTCATACAATATCGCGGTCCGGTCTATGATCTGGCTGGAACGGATATCCCGCAGATACAGGCAGTCAACCGGTTTACCGGCTACACGCCCTTCGAGCGCGCGCGCGAGCCGCGCCTCAGGGGAGTTGTCCTTCGCTGCGTGGGCCGCGGCGCCCATGGCCAGCAATGACAACAAGGCGATTGATGAAAGAAAAGCACGCATGATTGCATCCTCGCTTCGAATTAACGTGATATTGCCACATCCTAACTGAACCTGCGGTGACCGTTGATCGATGTACGGCTCGTCGGGTCAACGCGATCCTGCCAGCCTAAAAGACGGAGCAGCTGCGGATAAACCTTCTTCGGACGTGGACTTGAAACAGACAAATCCCTAGATCGCGCGGCGATGATGACGCGGTTTCACAAGATGCATGGCCTCGGAAACGACTTTGTCGTGCTGGATTCGCGCGCCGATGCCCTGACACTCTCGTCGGCGCAGGCCCGGGCGCTTGCCGATCGACGCACGGGGGTGGGTTGCGACCAGGTAATCCTGATCGGCCCCGGGACGCGGACCGACGTCACCATGCGGATCTGGAACGCCGATGGATCGGAGGTTTCGGCTTGCGGCAACGCCACCCGATGTGTGCCGGTGCTGCTCGGCCGTGATTGCACGATCGAAACCGCGGCCGGCACGCTGGTCGCGACGCTTGCCGATGGCGGATCGACGGTCGACATGGGCAGGCCCGGCTTCGAGTGGGACAAGATCCCCCTCGCCTATCCCATGGATACGATCCGGATGCCCGTGGGCTGGGGGGTGTTACAACAGCCTGTCGCGGTCAACATCGGCAATCCGCACGTCGTGTTCCTCGTCGATGATATCGGGGCGGTTCCGCTCGATGTGCTGGGGCCGGATATTGAGCATGACCCGCTGTTTCCCGAACGCATCAACGTCAACGTCGCGCATATCCTCGAGCCAGGCCATCTGGAGATGCGAACCTGGGAACGTGGTGCCGGGCTGACCCGTGCGTGCGGGACCGGTGCCTGCGCCACCTTCGCCGCCGGTCGTAAACTTGGGAAGCTCCTGCCGCAGGTACGGCTCGATCTTCCCGGCGGAACGCTGATGCTCGCCGAAAGCGCGGACGGGCATTTGCTGATGAGCGGCCCCGCCGTCCACGTCTTTACCGGCGAAGCGGATCTGGCGCTGTTCGGATGAACCAGGGCCCCGAAATCATCACCATGGGCTGCCGCCTCAACATCGCCGAGAGCGAGGCGATGCGCGCGCTTGCCGGCGATCGGGACGATCTCGTCATCGTCAACAGTTGCGCGGTTACGGCAGAGGCCGTGAAGCAGACCCGACAGGCGATCCGGCGCGCGAAGCGCGCGCGGCCGGACGCGCAGGTGATCGTGACTGGCTGCGCCGCGCAGATCGAACCCGAAACATTCGCTGCCATGGCGGAAGTCGATCGGGTGATCGGCAACCGGGAGAAAATGGAGGCGGAGAGTTTTGTCTTTCCGTCCCACAAACATGAAAAGGTCCGCGTTTCGGATATCATGGGGGTGCGCGAGACGGCGCCGCACATGGCGTCCGCCTTTGCCGAACATGCCCGTGCCTTTGTCGAGGTGCAGAACGGATGCGACCATCGCTGCACCTTTTGCGTAATACCCTATGGTCGCGGAAACAGCCGGTCCGTTCCGGCGGGCGTGATAATCGATCAAATCAAGGGCCTCGTCGACCGGGGCTATCGGGAAATCGTGCTCACCGGCGTAGATGTAACGAGCTACGGCCCCGATCTGCCTGGCCGGCCGAACCTTGGCCTGCTGGTCGAGCGCATCCTGCGCCACGTCCCGAACCTGCCCCGCCTCCGGCTTTCTTCGATCGACTCAGTTGAAATCGACGACAGGCTGTTCGACCTGGTCACCGGCGAATGCCGGGTGATGCCGCACCTGCATCTGTCGCTTCAGGCCGGCGACGACATGATCCTGAAACGCATGAAGCGGCGCCACAGCCGGGCGGATGCGCTGCGGATCGTCGAACGGCTGAAGACCCGCCGGCCGGAAATCGCGATCGGCGCTGATATCATCGCGGGCTTCCCGACCGAAGATGAGGCGATGTTCGCAAACTCGCGCAGGCTGATAGAGGAATGCGACATCGTCCACGGCCACATCTTTCCCTATTCGCCGCGCACCGGCACGCCCGCCGCCCGCATGCCGCAGGTCGACCCGAAAATCGTGAAGGATCGCGCGCGGCAATTGCGCGCGGCTTGCGCGGTTCGAAAGAAAGCATGGCTGGAAACATTGGTAGGAACGACGCAGAAAGTGCTGGTGGAGCTGAATGGCGTGACCGGTCATGCGGAGAATTTCGCTTCGGTTTCCCTTGGGTGTCATTCCGGCGTAGGCGGGAATCCAGGGGCAACGTTAGAACTGGATTTCCGCGTCCGCGGGAATGACACGAGTGGGATAAGGCAAGTGAATATCTTATCCGCCAACGACGCTCAGCTGATCGGCATTCCCGCATGACCACACCCTCCTGGTCGGACAAGCTGCTCGGCGGCTTTAGGCGCACTTCGGAAAAGCTCGGCGAAAACCTCACCGGACTGTTCACCAAGGCAACGCTTGATCGCGAGACCCTCGACGAAATTGAAGAGGCCTTGATCGCTTCCGATTTCGGGCCGACCACCGCTGCCCGCGTGCGCGAACGGCTGGGCGAAGAACGGTACGAACGCGGCATCGACGAAGCGGGTGTTCGCGAAGTCGTGGCACAGGAAATCGCCAAGATACTGGCGCCGGTCGCCAAGCCGCTGGAGATCGAGGCCTTCCCGCGACCGCAAGTGATCCTGGTCATCGGCGTGAATGGATCGGGCAAGACCACCACCATCGCCAAGCTCGCGCATCTGCTGACTGAACAGGATTACAGCGTGATGCTGGTCGCGGGCGACACCTTCCGCGCCGCGGCGATCGGCCAGCTCAAGGTCTGGGCCGAGCGGATCGGCGTACCGATCATCAGCGGCAAGGAAGGCGGCGATGCGGCCGGCCTCGTCTTCGAGGGCGTCAAGCAGGGCACGGCGACTGGCATCGACGTGCTGATCGTCGACACGGCCGGCCGTCTGCAAAACAAGGCCGGACTCATGGACGAACTGGCCAAGATCCGTCGCGTGCTCGGCCGATTGAACCCGGCGGCACCCCACGACGTTCTACTCGTGCTGGATGCGACTACCGGACAGAATGCGCTGAACCAGATCGAGATCTTCAGGGAGACCGCCGGCGTTACCGGCCTCGTCATGACCAAGCTCGACGGCACGGCGCGCGGCGGTGTCCTGGTCGCGGCGGCGGAAAAATTCGGGCTGCCGATCCATGCGATCGGCGTCGGCGAGACGATCGACGATTTCCGGCCCTTCGACCCACAGGAAGTTGCGCGCGCCATGGCGGGCATCGCGACGCTAAAGGAACGTATTTGATGAGCAACAGGACCACGGCCGAAAAGGGGATCAGGGAGCCGGGTCCGCTGGTGAGGCTCGGCCTTGATCTCGGGCCACTGATCCTTTTCTTCGCCACCTTCTATTTCACGGGCAAGAACGTGTTCGTCGCGACCGGCGTGTTCATGGCGGCGACAGCGGTCGCGATGCTCGTCTCCGTGATGAAGACCGGCAAGGTATCCGCCATGCTGCTCTTTTCGGGCGTAATGGTGCTGGGCTTCGGTGGGCTTACGCTGTGGCTGCACGACGAGAGTTTCATCAAGATCAAGCCGACACTCTATTATCTGATGATCGCGGGGATTCTTTTCTTCGGTTTATGGAGCAGGCGCCCTACCCTCAAGCTGGTGCTGGGCCATGCCTATCCGGGACTGACGGAACGGGGATGGGCGCTGCTGTCCCGCAACTGGGCGATCTTCTTTCTGATACTGGCCGCAAGCAACGAACTTGTCTGGCGCACCACCACGACGGGTTTCTGGCTTGGCTACAAACTCTGGGGCGCCCTGCCCGCCACGATCGTCTTTGCCATTGCCAATCTTCCGATGCTCGCCAAACACGGATTGAATGTCGACCCTGACAAGCCCGAGATAGAAGTCCCGCCGCAGGGGTAATTTGCAGCAACCGTTCGTCCCGAGCGAAGTCGAAGGATGTATCTCGACTTCGCTCGATACGAGCGGTGCTGGTGCGCGCTATGCCAGTTCAGCCTCGCGGACCTGTTCCTGATCGGCCCGCGAAACACCCTTGCCGTCAAGATTTTGCGCCACGAATTCCCAGTTGATGATGTTGCCGAGCACGCTTTCCGCGAACTTGGGCCGCGCATTGCGGTAATCGATGTAATAGGCATGTTCCCAGACATCGAGCGTCAGAAGGGGCTTGATGTCTTCGTGCACCACCGGCGTGTCGGCATCATGCAGGGACGTGATGGCCAGCGTATCGCCCTTCAGTACGAGCCATGCCCAGCCGCTGGCGAAGTGCCCGACCGCTTCTTCCGCCAGCTTCTTGAGCAGCGTGTCCACGTTTCCAAAGCTGTCGTTTATCTTGTTGAGCAAGGCGCCGCTTGGCTTCTGCCCCGGCGCCGCAAGGCTGTTCCAGAAGAAGCTGTGGTTCCAGATCTGCCCCGCATTGTTGAACAAGCCCTTGTCGCCCTTGTCCTTGGCGAGCTTGATGACCTCGACCAGCGATTTGCCGCCGAGACCCTTCTCATCGATCCAGCCATTGACCTTGTCGACATAGGCCTTGTGATGCTTGCCGTGATGAAACTCCAGCGTTTCCGCCGACATATGCGGTGAAAGGGCGTCGGGTGCGAAGGGCAGATCGGGCAAGATAAAAGCCATGAGAAAACTCCCATATCTGAATGTGATAACAAAAGGGCTCAGGAACACGAACGGTTCAAACGCGATGTAGGTCCGCGTTTTGACGGTTGTGCGTCGATTTTTGCTGCGTTGCGGCAAAACGTTCTTAACGTGTGACAAAAGGTTTACAGCACCTTAAGCTCCCCGCTCCGCGCGCTGCTCACGGCAGCGAAAAGACGGGGGAGAAATGAAAAATGGACAAGTTCTTTGGAAATCTGCATCTGGTCCTGGCTATCGGCCTGGTCGGTGCGCTCATACTGATCTTCGGCACGCACGGGGTGTTCGACGCCAACCTGATCCTACGCTGGCTGCACGTTTTCTTCGGCATCACCTGGATTGGCCTGCTCTATTATTTCAACTTCGTCCAAATTCCGACGATGCCCACCATTCCGGCAGAACTGAAACCGGGCGTTTCGAAATTCATCGCCCCCAAAGCGCTATTCTTCTTCCGCTGGGCAGCGTTGCTGACTGTGATCACCGGTCTCTGCGTGGCCTATGTCATGGGCTATATCCATGAATCGCTTACTTTCGCACCAGGATACGCGTTAATCGGCATCGGCATGTGGCTGGCGTTGATCATGGCCGCCAACGTCTGGTTCGTGATCTGGCCGAACCAGAAGCGCGCACTGGGCATCGTCGAAGCGGACGACGCGAGCAAGGCGAAGTCCGCGAAGATGGCGATGATGGCATCGCGCTTCAACACGATGCTGTCGATCCCGATGCTCTACGCGATGGCGAACTTCAGCTAGCGCTCAATCCGTTTGGTTCGAGCTTGTCGAGAACGCTGCTCGAACTGCTCGAACCAAACGAAATTTGATAAGAATGCCGGCAACTACGCCGTGCGGTCCAGCAGATCGTGACGGCGCAAGGCGTGGCGCAACTGGTCATAGCTCAGTTTAAGCAGCGTTGCCGCCCGGCGCTGGTTGTGGCGGCATTGATCGAGCGCTGCCTCCAGCAACATCTTTTCATGTGCAAGGCACGCCGCCTTGAAACCGCCATCAGGCAAACCAACCCTTTGCAGACGCTCTGATTCCGGTTTTTCGACCGTCTGCGTCTCTGCATCGGTGGGCGGTCGCGGCTGCTCCAGTCGCCAGGGCGACGCGAACGGGTCGAACTCGATCGCGGACACCGCCCGCTCGGGATCGTCCCAGCGATAGACCGCCCGTTCGATAACGTTACGCAATTCGCGAACATTGCCCGGCCATTGATAGGCTTCCAGAAGGTCCATCGCGGCCGGGCCGAATCCAGGCCAGTAGTTCCACCCGATTTCGGAAGCCATGCGCCGCCCGAAGTGATCGGCCAAGACCGCGATATCGCCCTCCCGCGCCCTCAGCGGGGGCAACGTAATCACTTCGAACGACAAACGATCAAGCAGGTCGGGACGAAATCGCCCTTGCTCCGCCAACGCGGGAAGATGCTCGTTGGTCGCCGCCACGATGCGGACATCGACGCGCAGAAAAGCGTTGGAACCGATCCGCGTAACCTCTCCATATTCCACGGCGCGAAGCAATCGCTCCTGCGCCGCCGCGGAAAGCGTTGCGAGCTCGTCCAGGAACAATGTGCCCCCATCCGCTTCCTCGAACCTGCCGGCACGCGCACGTGTCGCCCCGGTGAACGCGCCGGCCTCATGGCCGAACAGTTCCGCTTCGATCAGGGTTTCGGGAAGGGCCGCGCAATTCATCGTCACGAGCGGGCCGCCCCATCGCCCACTCAGCCGGTGAAGCCGTTCAGCAATGAGCTCCTTACCGGTGCCGCGCTCGCCAATCACGAGCACCGGACGGTTTAGCGCCGCCGCCCGGCTGGCCCGCTCGATCGCATCCAGAAAAACACTGGACTGACCGATCACCTGAACCATCTCGTCCATGCCAGTATATGGCTTAATTCGCCAATAATTAGCAATATATTTTTGTCATCCGATCGATTTATTAAGAGTTTTCCCCGGAAATTCGCCATTTTCAGAAATTGGCACGCTCGATGCAAAGTTTCGAACATCGCACCAATCGGCGCGAGCGAAATTCGAAATGCCATAGGGAGTAAGACAATGACTGGATTTGATCGTACCGATTTCCAACGTATCACGGTTTCGGCCCTGGGTGCGCTCTTGATTTCCGCCGCCTGCATCACTGCAGCGGTTTCACCCGCAAAAGCAGCGGAAGTCACCGCGCCAAACGCAATGGCCTGGAAAGCAGAAGTAGAAAAGCGGATCGACCGCGCGATGATTACGCCACCCTCAGTCGTCAAGGGTGCGGTGATGAGCGAAGTCGTCACGCGCTTCGACGATCACGGCGAATTCCGCAATGCCTCGCTGCGTAAATCCAGCGGATTGCCGGATGTAGACCGCGAAGCGCTGCGCATCGCCAATCACATCAGCTACCCTGCCCTGCCCACGCATCTTCAGGGCAAGCCCCAGACGGTCGCGATGCAGATCATCTTCGGCAGCGATGCCCGCCAGGTGGCCGAGCGCCAGGAAAAGGTGGAAGCCGTCGCCGTTGCACGCGCCAGTCAAGCCGACAGCAACCGCGCTGTCGCACGTATCGCCGGCCAGCCCGAAAGCTGACCGGTGGCCGGGGCGGGAAACCCTTGCCCGCCCCGGCACCCCGAATGTAAGCGTATCTACACAGGAGTGAATTCAGATGGGAATCTTCTCCCGCACACGGGACATCATCGCAGCCAACGTATCCGACCTGCTCGACAAGGCTGAGGATCCGGCGAAGATGATCCGTCTTATCATCATGGAAATGGAAGAGACGCTGATCGAGGTACGCGCATCCGCCGCGCGCACGATCGCGGACCAGAAGGAAATGCGCCGCCAGATCGCCAAGCTGGAGCAAGTGCAGACCAGCTGGACGGAAAAGGCCGAACTCGCGCTCTCGAAGGGCCGTGAGGATCTTGCCAAGGCTGCATTGTTCGAAAAGCAGAAGGCTGGTGACCTTGCCGATCAGCTTGGCAACGACATCCGGGAACGGGACGATGCACTTGCGGCATCCGAAGAGGATATCAGCAAGCTGCAGGCAAAGCTTCGCGAAGCCCGTGCCCGCCAGAATTCGATCGTGACCCGACTCGAATCCGCCAATCAGCGGCTGCGCATGCGGGAAATATATGCCGGCCAGCGCGCCGACGAAGCATTTGCCCGCTTCGAGATGCTCGAACGCCGGGTCGATTTCGCCGAAGGCCGTGCCGAGGCGGCGATGATGGGGGCCGCCCCCAAATCGCTGGAAGAGGAAATCGCCGAGCTTCGCGCATCCGACAAGGTGGATGCCGAGCTAGCCGCGCTCAAGGAGCGCGTTGGCAAGAAGGAAGACTAAGCCGTGGAAGATGTGTTTCTCCCGATCGTCATCGTGGGCATGCTCTTCATCGGGCTGCCCTGGGTCATTCTTCATTATCTGACCCAATGGAAAAAGGCCGGGAGCATCAGTGTCGAGGATGAGAATCTGCTCGACGATCTGTACGAAACCGCCCGGCGGCTCGAAGCACGGCTCGAAACAATCGAGCGTATCGTTGCCGCCGACAATCCGGACTGGAAGCCGGGCCGTTCATAGGCCCGCCCATCACTCAATCGAAAGGACCAGGGAAATGTCCGCACGCCGTACCCGTTTCTATCTCGACAAGCGCAACGCCCGCTTTCTCGGCGTATGCTCCGGGATTGCCGACTACACTGGCATGGATGCCACATGGGTTCGTGTCGGCACTGTATTGCTTACCATCGTCGGCGGTTTCCCATGGACGGTCATCGCCTATTTCATCACAGCCTGGGTGGCTGATAACAAGCCACGCGAACTGTATGAAATGGACTCGGACGAAGCGCGTTTCTGGCAGGGCGTCCGCTCCAAGCCGCGCAGCACGGTCCGCGACGTTCGCGGCCAGTTCCGCGACATCGATCGCCGCCTGGCAGATATCGAAACGCACTACACGTCTGGCAGCAGCCGCCTTGCACGTGAGATCGACGAACTGCGCTGAGGCCCGGCGTATCGGTCAGCCCGAACAGACAGGGGTAAATGATGTTCGACAATCCGTTCTCAATGGTCGTGGCGATCGTCCTTATCGTGTCGATCGCCGGAGTATTACGCGCCAAATATGGCGTGCTGAGAGACAAGCATGGCAATGAACGGCCGCTTCGCGATCCGGATACGGATCGGATGCGTGCCGAACTCAATACGCTCAAGGAGCGTGTCGCCGTGCTGGAACGCATTGCCACGGATGGTTCCTCCAAGCTCGATCGCGAGATCGAAGCGTTGAGGGACCGGAACTGAGGATCATGTCATGCAAACCCATCTCCCCATCCTTATCCTGAGCATTACATCGCTTACCGGTCTTTCGATCGTTGCTTGGGCGATATTGACGGGCTGGCGCGACTGGCTGGCGGTCAAACGCCTGGCGCTCCAGTCCGGCCGGGAATTCGCCGAACCCGCTTCTCCTGCGGCTCGCATCGAACTCGCGGATCTGAAGGAACGCATCCGCAAGCTGGAAGCAATCGCATCAGGGGTGGACCTTCTCCCCTGACGGCTGGTAGCGGGCGGCATGACCGATATCGCTGCCATTTACGAAGAGTATGAATTCCTCGAGCCCGACGATCGCTACCGGCTGTTGATTGATCTCGGCAAGGCGCTGGAGCCCATGCCGGACGCTTTGAAGACAGACGTAACGCTGGTCCGCGGCTGTTCGGCAAGCGTGTGGGTCTATCCGACCAGGCTTGACGACGGCCGCCTGCATTTCCTGGCCGACAGCAATGCCGCGATCACCAAGGGCATCATCGCGCTCGTCCTGACAACGGTGCAGGACAAAAGCCCGGCCGAAATCAGGGCGACTGACATCGAAGGCGCATTGGCACCGTTCGATCTCAGGAACCAGCTCAGCTCCAACCGAACCCAGGGCATCCCCAATATGATCGCCCTGATCCATTCGACGGCGAAGCGTTATGCCGGTTGAGCTGCCGCATCAGGCGCCGGGCGATCAGCCGACCTTGCGTTCCTCGGCTGCCCGCAGCACTTCATAGGAAGTTTGGATCGCCTGGAAGCGCTTGGCCGCTTCCGCATCACGGGGCATGACGTCTGGATGGTTGGCTTTGGCAAGGCGGCGCCACGCGGCCTTGATCTGATCGAAGGTCGCATCACTTTCCAGGTCGAGCACTTCCAGCGCCCGCATTTCGTCACGGGAGCGCGAACCGTCCCCTGCCCCGCCCCAGGCATAGTGCGACGCGCCGGTATATCCATTGGCGGTACGGCGCTCATCCGCTTCGCGCGCAGCAGCCTCCTCGGCGGACAACCCCTGGAAATAATCCCAGCCGCGGTTGTATTCGGCAGCATGTGACTCACAAAAATACCAGCGCTCCGGACTGTTAGGCGACTTTGGGGCCGGGCAGTTACCGGGTTCTGTGCATCCATGCCGGTCACAGATGCGAATCTTGGTCGCGGCACTATCGGCGCCATAAGCGCGCCAGCGGGGAAATCCCCAGTCGTTCGAGCGTGATGAAGTGCGGGCCATCCCGCCCTTCTAGCGCGAAAGGCCTGAACGAACCATGGCAAACACCACCCGACGCAAACATTCTCTCTTTGGAAAAGCTGGTCTAAGGGCCGCACATGTCCGTTGACCGTAAAACGCAGATCATCCGTGCCTTTGATCGCGCCGAACATTATGACAGCCACGCGCATGTCCAGAAAATTGTCGCTCAGCGTCTCGCCCAACGAATCGCCGGCCTGGATATCGACCTCGCCTTGCCTGCGTGGGAGATTGGCTGCGGGACTGGCTTTCTGACCGAAGCGATCCTGGAACGGCGGCCCGACCTCAAGCTCACGATAAGCGATATCGCTCCCGCCATGGTCGATCGCGTCAGGCTACGGATCGGCGAAAAGCCAACATTGCGCTATGCTACGATTGACGGTGAACAGCCGGAAGTGGCCCCTGACGGAGGTTATGGCTTGATCGCCTCAAGCCTCGCCTTCCAATGGTTCGACGATCTCCAACTATCAATCGCACGATTTCAAGCGATGCTCGCACCCGGGGGATGGCTGGTTTTCACAACGCTGGCGGCCGGCACCTTCGTGGAATGGCGCACTGCCGAGCGTGACGCAGGCCGGACGATCTCGACCCGCGATTATCCGACAGCCGACGCCTTGAGAGCATCGTGCCCGGAGAATTGCGGGATGGAGATAAACATCTATCCGCTGACCGCCGTGCACCCGGACGGGATGGCATTTTTGCGTGGCCTCAAGGCGATCGGTGCCGACACAGCGTGGCAGTCCGCTGAACCTCAGCCGTCAAAATCGCTGCGCAAGGCCGTCGCCCTACTGGAGCATTCACATGAAAATGGCGTGCAAGTAACCTATGAAATTGCGGAGGTGGTAGTTCGAAGAAAATAGTTAGGGTCAGGACCTAGGACGCCCGTAGCCCTTCGGCGGATTTCCATGAGTTTTTAGGTCGCATCCAGACCTTGCTGATCCTATTTCCTACACTGCCGCATTCTGCCATCACCGTATCCGGCTCTTTACCATCGTCGATGATCGTCGATCCCAGATCCCCTCTCCCGTTGGGAGGGAGGGTTACGCGGACTTGGCGGCATGCTGCCTAGTTGGAGCTGGGTGAGGGGCACGCGCCGGTTGCAAACGCGCTTTGCTATATTCCCAGCCCCTGGAGTGCGTTTCGACCAAATAGAATTAGGGTGCAGACCCTGGTCGTCATTCCAACGCATTTTTGGTGTGAACCAAGTGTGAACTTTTGGAGAAGAGTTATTGCAAATCAATCACTTGGCTAGTCTCACAATCCCATCGGCGGCCTGACATCACGTCTGCGGGGTTCCAGGAAATAGCCAGAGGGTCTGTAAGCCGGGTTCTGTCCACCAGCAAAGCTGGATGGGCGACCATTCCTCTAGGACCGGCGTTGCCGCCGGCCTCAAGCAACCAACCCGGACGACGGAGCCGAGCAGGCCCATATGCCGTCCCTATTCGGTCTTGCTCCAGGTGGGGTTTGCCCTGCCGCCTCCGTTACCGGAGGCGCGGTGCGCTCTTGCCGCACCGTTTCGACCTTGCCTGCCCGAAGGCTTAGACCGGATGGTCTGGGCGGTTTGTTTTCTGTGGCACTTTCCCTGGGGTTGCCCCCGCCGGGCGTTACCCGGCACCTTTACTCTATGGAGCCCGGACTTTCCTCCCGCATCGCAAGCGATACCGGCGGCCGCCCGACCCTCTGGCGGTTCGTGCCTAGCGCAAATCGGGCGGCCGGGAAACACATAAGAGTGGATATCCAAACGGCATTATGATACATTCATATTGATGTTTTAGATATCAGGATTAAGGCTATTATCACGTCCGGACAAATTCGCGCCGCCCGCGCCTTGCTCGCCATCGACCAGCGCGTGCTCGCAGAAATGGCGGGTCTGTCTGTGCCGACGATCCAGCGCATGGAGGCATCGGAAGACACGATCCGGGGTAATGTCGACAGCCTGATCAAGCTTGTCGATGCGCTCGAAGCTGCCGGGATTGAACTCATAGGTGGGGGGGGTGTGAGCCAGGGGGGAGGCCGCGGCGTGCGACTGCGGTCATGACCGGCCTCAGGACCTTTCCCCACCGTTTCCAGCGCGCGCTCCCGGAAAATGCCCGGAGACCTCGGTGAGCCCGGCATTCGTTCCCAAGCTCGTCACCGTGCTCCGCGAAGGCTATGGCCAGCGCCAGCTCAGGCGAGACGTAATCGCCGGCCTGACCGTGGCCATCGTCGCATTGCCGCTGGCAATGGCGCTGGGGATTGCGTCCGGCGCTTCGCCCGATAAGGGTCTGATCACAGCGATCGTCGCCGGGCTGCTAATTTCGGTGCTCGGAGGCTCGCGCGTCCAGATCGGCGGGCCGACCGGCGCTTTCGTGGTAGTGGTGTACGGCATCATCGCCAGGCATGGTTATGATGGCCTGCTGCTTGCCACCCTGATGGCGGGGTTGATCCTGATCGTCGCGGGCTATTCGGGCTTCGGGCGGTTGATCCGGTTCGTTCCGCATCCGGTCGTCACCGGCTTTACCGCGGGGATCGCCGTCATCATCGCGTCAAGCCAGATCCGGGATTTTCTGGGGCTGCGCGGTGCACCACTGTCGGGTGGGCTGACGGATCATGCAACGGGTGCCGCACGCTTGCTGACCACGATCGATCCCGTAACGGCAACAGTCGGTGTTGGGGCACTGTTCCTGCTGATCGGCGTACGCAAGTTTGCTCCAAAACTTCCCGGCTATCTGATTGTCATCGTGCTGGTGGCCGCTGCCGTCGCCTTGCTCAAATTGCCGGTCGATACCATCGGCGTGCGATTTCCCGACATGGCCATCGGCCTGCCGGCCCCTTCCCTGCCGGCGCTGTCGCTGGCGAAGGTTCAAGCCCTGTTGCCCTCGGCCTTCACGATTGCTTTCCTCGCCGGGATCGAGGCGCTGCTTTCGGCGGTGGTAGCCGACGGGATGACCGGATTTCAGCATCGCCCCAACCAGGAACTGGTCGGGCAGGGCGTCGCCAATATCGCGTCCGCCCTGTTCGGCGGGTTGCCAGCAACCGGCGCGATCGCGCGGACGGCGACAAATGTCCGCGCGGGCGCCGGCACGCCGTTCGCGGGCATTTTTCACGCCTTGTTCCTCCTGCTATTCGTCCTGACGGCGAGCGACCTGATGCGGCTGGTGCCGATGGCGGTGCTGGCGGCGGTCCTGCTGATGGTGGCGTGGGGGATGAGCGAGGCCGGACACTTCGTCGCACTCCTGCGGGTGCGGTCAAGTGAGCGGGCAATCCTGCTGATCACCTTCGGGCTGACGGTGATGGTCGACCTCACGGTCGCGATCGGTGTCGGCGTCACGCTGGCGGCGCTCACTTTCCTGGCGCGGATGAGCGAAACGGTGACCATCACCAGCGGATCGTCCGAGATCGGTGAAGATCCTGAACAGCGCGAAACCCTGCCCCAGGGCGTCGAGGTTTTTCGGATCAACGGCCCGCTGTTTTTTGGCGTGACAAGCGATCTTCTCGAAGCACTCAAGCGGATTGGCGAGATGCCCCGCATCATCGTCCTACGGCTCGAGCTGGTCCCGTGGCTGGATAGTAGCGGCGCTGCCGCGCTCGGCGATTTCCTGAAGCGTGCCCATGCCAATGGCAGCGCGGTGATCCTGTCGGGCGTCCAGCCCACGGTACGCGACATGCTGGATCATGAAGGCATCGAACGCTTGCCGGGTACACCTCGTTTCGCGCCTGATTACCCGAGTGCCCTGGCGATGGCGCGGCCTGGAGTCGAATTCGACCATGACAGGTATTAGGGTGCAGACCCATTATTTACGAGGTCGCGATGGAGACGGGAAAGGGCGCTGGGAGGGAGGGCGTGCAGCCGGATACTGGGCAGTATCCGGCAATCGACCGACCGCGCCAGCGTCCTTTCCCGTCCCACCCGAAGGGCAGGGTGATCCGGGCGCCGTGGTGCGTCGAAGCGCTCGAACGGGGCATAAACCCCGTTTTTCGCGCTCCTCCTGCCACGGCATCCCGGATCACCCTGTCTCGATCCTCGTAAATAATGGGTCTGCACCCTAGCTCCTGCGATCCTGATCAAAGTCGAGCCTGGTCCACGGTTCGTCAGCCTTCGCGCAAGGCCGCCCCCTTGTCCCCGCCGGTCAGCAAGGAGAGCAGGATGGCGCGACAATGCCCATCGATGACGCCATCGATCGTTTCCGGACGGTAACGGCGCTGGAAAGCGCGAACGGCCGCCGGCCCGTCGGTCACCTCATAGCCAAAACGCTCAAGCGCCAGCAGAAACCCTCCATCGGTCCATCCAGGGTCAACCAGATATTTGAACGGCCGTGGCAGCGCGAGCCGCAGCTTGGCCAGACGTTCCCAGTCGAACAGCTCTCCCGGGTCCAGTTTACGCGCCGGAGCCACGTCGGAATGCCCCACGATATTGCCGCGCGTGATGCCATATCGCCCGACAATACCGTCCATCAGGAGGATCAACGCCGACATCTGCGCTTCGGGAAACGGGCGATAGCCATATTCATGGCCGGGATTGACCAGTTCGATACCGATGCTGGCGGAATTCACGTCCTCAATTCCACGCCAGTAGGAGCGGCCCGCGTGCCAGGCGCGTTTTTCCTCTGGGACGAGCCGCACAACCTCCCCATCCTCTGCGATCAGATAATGGCTGGAAACCTTGGCCTCGGGATCGATCAGACGTGCAATCGCCGCCGCTGTATCGGACATGCCGGTGTAGTGGAGTACAAGCAATGTGATGGGCAGCTTGCGCTCGTCCCAATTTGGCGAGGGGCAATCGATCATCACTTCATTCCGCCTGACACAGACCCGGCGTCAAGCGGTTCGATGCTACGCTGCCTTGGATTGGCGCTCTTTGACCACGGGACGGTATAAACCGCGCGACTCCGGATCGGACTCGAACAACGATGTTTGCCCCAGAACAGTCTCTCCCGCGCCGAGCATCAGGATGCCGTCTGAAGCGATCCCTTTATGAAGATGTTCGAATACGCCGGTGCGAACCTTTCCGGAGAAATACAGGAGGACATTGCGGCACAGGATCACATCGAACGGCGCGCCCATCGGGGCCGGATCGAGCAGGCTCTGCAGCTGAAAGCGCACGCGCTGGCGAAGATCAGTCGACGCATGCCAATCTTCGTCCTTCGACTCGAACCAGCGAAGCATCTGGCGGACGGGAAGTCCGCGTTGTATCTCGAACTGGCTGTAGATGCCCGTCTTTGCGCGATCCACGGCAGTGCGGGAAACGTCCGTTCCGAGGATATCGATGGTCCAGCCGTCCCAGAGATGGGACTGTTCGGCAAAGCTGATTGCCAGCGAGTAAACTTCCTGGCCGGTCGAGCAGCCCGAGCTCCAGATACGCAGACGCCGTTCGTGCTGACGCGCGGAATGAAAGCGGCTGGCGATGAGTTCCGTCAGTTGCGTAAACGCTGGCGGGTCCCTGAAAAAGAAAGACTCATGATTCAACAGCGCTTCGGCAATGGCGTCGCCCAGCCGCGCGTTGCTGCCGGAGGAAGCGGCCGTCGCGAGCGCTTCCAGCGATTCCACGCCATGTTCGCGAAGCAGCGGCTGCAGCGCCGTATCAACACGCCACAAGCGATTGTCAGCAAGCTGCTGGCCGGTACGGGATTCGAGCAATTCGCCAAAGACGCGAACAGCCAGCGGGCTCAATTCCATTTATGACCTCCAGCACGGACCATGATACGTTTGGCGATCTTCGCCGGCGTAAGGATGGCAGACGCCAGCCCGGCCTCCGATACGGAACCGGGCATGCCCCACACGACGCAGGTTTCGGGATCCTGCACCAATATTTCTCCGCCGACGTCCGCTACCGAGCGTGCGCCAATCGTCCCGTCCCGACCCATTCCGCTTAATACCACGGCAAGCCCGCGGACGCCAAAGATCGCGGCAAGCGATTCGAACATGGGATCGACGGACGGCATACATCTCGTGGCTGCCACTGCATGATCAAGGCGAATACGAACGTCGCCGCCCATCCGGACCATGCGAATATGCCCTTCGCCGGGTGCAACCAGGATTGTGCCCGGCACCAGCCTGTCACCCTCCCGTGCGACCGCCGTGGGGCGCCGCGCGATCGTTTGCATCTGATCGGCAAAATAAGGCATGAAGTCGGCAGGCAAATGCTGCGTAATCAATATCGGTGCGGTAAATGTCTCAGGCAGATTGCGCAAAAGTTCGGTCAGAGCGTGCAGACCGCCTGTCGACGCGCCGATCGCAAGACATTCTATCGGTTCCCTGATGATCGCTGCCGGCTTTGTCGGATTTTCCGCAACCGGCATGGTGGGTCGCATCCACTTGGTCGCCGCGATGCGGATGAGGCGGTCCGCCAGGGTATCGGCGAAGCGGCCAACGAAATTTGCGCCGCCCGGCTTTTGCAGCGTATCCGCAGCGCCAAGGGCTAACGCCTGCACGGTAGCCGTGGCACCTTCAGCCGCGCTGGAGGAAACGACAAGTACGCGTGCTCCGTCGCTTTCCAGCAAGAGCTGGGGCAGCAACTCAAGCCCGTTCATCCCCGGCATCTCGAGATCAAGCAGAACAACATCGACCTTCTGTTGGCGGACGACTTCAAGCGCCTGGGCGGCGTCCGCAACCGAACCAACAATCGCGAACTCGCGACGGGGCTCGAGCATGCGCGCAAATACCGTTCGCGCGACCATCGAATCATCGACGATCAACAGACGAATCGGCGCGCCGACGGCCCGTTCCTCGGGCGCTGCATAGTTAAGCCCAGTGCTTGCCACTATGGTTTACCTTAACAAGCGCCTACGGTCTGGAGCTTGCTCTCAAGCGTATCGCGATCGAACGGCTTCATGACATACTCGTCCGCTCCCGCTTCGATCGCCGCCCGAATATGCGCCGTTCCGTTCTCGGTCGTGCAGAAGACGACCTTCGGCCGAGGCGAGATCGTGCTCTGTCCGAGTGCTTTCAGGAATTCCATGCCGTTCATCACGGGCATGTTCCAATCGAGCAGAATTACGTCGGGTACGGAAGATTCGCACTGCGTCATCGCTTCTGCACCATCTCCAGCTTCTTCGACTGAAAATTGAAGGGATTCCAGAATGTGGCGCGCAACCTTGCGTATCACTTTGGAGTCATCGACAATCAAACAGGTTTTCATGGGTAAGACCTTTTCGCAGGGCGTGCTGAATTCTATATTCGCAAGATGTAAGCGGCCGGTTAACGACTGCTCAAAATGTCAGGCTGCGGCGACCAATTGCTGCCCGGAGACGAGCGCCTCCGGATCGACCACGAGCAATGCTTCGCCATCGATTTCTATCGTCCCGAGAGCGACGCGCGCCCAACCTGGAGAGAGAACGGCGCGCGACTGCACGACACCCGCCAACGGCTCGATCACATCATCGACGTTCTCGACAAGGATGGCGTAGCCATGGCCGTCGCAGTTAACGATCACCGCTTCTGCGTGTCCCGACCGATCAAAGGGAGCAGCGCCGACCGATGCGTTGCTGTCGATAACAGTCATCACGCGGCTACGCAGGGCGAATAGCCCCGCAACGTGGGACGCCACCAACGGCACCGGCTCCACTTCATCGATTTCGACGACCGACTCCACGGTTGCGGCCGGCAGGGCGACGCGCTGGCCCGCGATTGTAACAATCAGGTACAGAGCGCTCATGCGGCTCTCCTTTTGTGTTTCGCACTTGCATTGAGCGCGTCGAGCAGCGCGTCGCGATCATAGCGATAGATAGTATCCCCGCCTTGTTGTTCGGGATCGGTGCTCAACCGGATGGTGCGAACAGCTGCACTTTCGGAATTCAGATCCGCGAGGCCATCACCAATGGCGATGGCGACATCGGCATCGTCGGCATCTTCGGCTCCGGAGAAGGTCACGCGATATCCCGCGGTTCTCAGCAAAGGCAGCAATACCTGACGGGACCAGGGATCGTCCGCATCGGTGAGCAGGCAGAGCGGCGGATGCGCGGGGCCGACCGCCTCTCGTGCGGCCTCGGAAAACAGCCAGAACGTATCGATCAGCTCGACAGGGCGGCCATCGATCAGCGCGACACCGGCAATCAACCCCGGCGCCAGGGCACGCTCGCACGTGAAATCCATGGCAACGATGTCGATCACTTCGGAAATGGCGTAGACGATGCTGTGCAGTCCGTCGGTCATCCGCAGGATGCGATAACGATCCTGCTGCGACGGTACGCCGCAACTCATCAGAGGGATGATGCGCTCATCATAGGATACCCGCATGCGTCCGGCGATATGGCTCACCGCGCTCGCTGGAATCTCTTCGATACGCTCCACCAGATCGAGACGGATGGCCCGCTCCGCGCCATCGAGATCACGGAACAGCAAGGTCGGCGCGCATTCATCGACCGCGATTGCAGTCTCGGGTTCGACATCCTCGATATTTCCGGCTTCTCCGATGATATGGGCGGACTGCGCGATACCAGCGGGATCAAGCAACAACATGGGATGACTGTTGTCGGGCAAAGTCGTGCCCGCGTAGATCCCCGTCGCCATGAGCGCCGGAGCGGCAGGCTTGACGACAAGCTCTTCGTGGTCATGGACGGCATCGACGGCCAGCGCGTAGTGATCGCCGCCTGCCGGCTTGAGGACGACCATTGTAAGCTCGGAGTCAGCGCAGGTGGAATTCAGTTTCAGGAAATTCGCGAGCATGACCACTGGCAGGCGGCGGCCGCGGATGTTGACCATCTTCGCGCCGCCAAGCTCACCCAGATGAGCCGAACCGCTGCTGACGCGAACAAGTTCTTCAATAGCGGAGCGCGGGATCGCGAAATGCGTTCCGCCGGCGCTTACGGTTAGCGCAGGGATGATCGTAAGCGTCAAAGGCACTTTCAGGCTGAGGCGTAGCCCTTGCCCCAGCTTGCTGTCGATATCAACAAGCCCGCCGATCCGCTCGACGTTGGCGCGCACCACATCCATGCCGACGCCCCGGCCGGAAACGGATGTTACTGCCTTGGCCGTGGACAGGCCGGCCGCGAAGATCAGGTGAAGCTTGTTCTGCAAGCTCATCGTCGCGGCTTTTTCCTCGGTGAGCATGCCGTTCGCGATCGCCTTTTCGACCAGCTTGTCGGCATTGATGCCCCTGCCGTCGTCGATCGCCTCGATGACGATCTGGTTACCCGCCTGGCGAGCCGACACACGCAGCCGGCCGGTTGGAGATTTCCCCGCCTTCAGCCGCTCGTCCGGCATTTCGATGCCATGATCGATCGCATTGCGAACGATGTGGGTCAGCGGATCGCGGATCATTTCAATCATTTCGCGGTCCAGCTCGACGTCGCCGCCATCTATTTCCAGCGTGACCTGCTTGCCAAGCTCAGCCGTCAGATCGCGCACCATGCGGGGAAGAGCAGAAAAGAGGTTTTCGATCCGCGCCATACGCGTGCGGGTAATGGAATCCCGCATTTCCGCGATACAGACGGAAAGACGCTCGAACGCCGCATCGATAATGGGTTCGCCGCCACTATCGCGCAGCCTGCGTGAAAGATCGTTACGCGCCAACACCATGTCGGACACGCCGGCCATCATTCGATCGAGCAGATCGACCGGGAGGCGAATGCTGCGTGACATGCCCTTTTGCGCCGTGTTTGCGACAACCGCGGACGGCGCGACTTCCTCTTCGACGGCAACGACTTCCACGCCACCGCCCGGCGCCAGCGCCGCGATCAGGACAGCGTCGTCATGATCGGGCACACTCTCGCCACTCTCCAGCGCGTTCGTGACTTCCGAAATGCGATCGATCACCAATAGCACGGCAGTTACGAGCGCCGCGTCCGGTTTACGGCGTTCAGCCCGGCAGTCCGCCAGCACGTCTTCTGCTGCGTGACTCAATTTTTCGAGACGCGGGAGATTCAGGAAGCCGCAGCTTCCTTTCACAGTGTGAACGAAACGGAAGATCGAATCGAGTCGCGTTCGATCTGAAGGCGAAGATTCCCAGGCAACTATCTCACTCGACAACGTTTCGAGTGTTTCACGTGTTTCAGTAATGAAGTCGACGAGAAGATCGTCCATGAGTCCTTTTCCCCCGGCGCGGGCTAATTCCCCCCGCTTTCGCACGCTCGTGGTAAAGGAACAGTTAGCGCTGCCCGCGCCGCGTATCAGGCGCGGGGCAGTGCAGCTCCAAACATCAAGACACCCTCTTCCGGCTCCATGATCTGGATCTCGCCTTTCATTTCCGTGGCAAGACTGTGAACGAGCCAGGCGGCCGCAGCACGGGGCGTGATGCCATCCTCACCAAGGCTGCCAAGCAATGCGTTCCGCAATTCGGGATCAAGGACGAGCCTGGGTCCTTCCGCGCGAATGACGATTTCGCCGCCCTCCGCGCCGACATCAAGCCTTCCGCCGCGGACAAGCGCATCCCCGGCGATCAGCGCCAGATTAAGCAGGATCTTGATCGCACCCTTGGACATCGAGGTTTCCGACACCAGCCACCCGAGCTGGATACGGCCGTCAGTTCCGAAAAGGCCTTCGATCGCCCCCTTGGCTTCGCGGGTGTCGACATTTTCCGCAAATCCCCCGGCCGCGCCGAATGCGAGGCGAAAGAATTTCAGCTTGTTCGCGGAAGCCCGCGCGCTTTCCGCAAGCAATTCCATGCAACGATTGCGCATTTCAGGATCGGTCTCATCGGCCAGCAGCTCGATGCCGTTGTTCAGCGCGCCCACGGGACTCAACAGGTCGTGACAGAGGCGCGAACACAACAGGCTTGCGAACTCGACACTGTGATTGGCCATTCCAGATTATCCCTGCCTAAATACGCTTTCGCGTGCCCTTGTGACGATGGCGAGGCGCTTGCGCAACCCGGTCTTGGGCGATCGTCAGGCCAACACGACGGAACCGCCCGTGGATCGGACCATCTATCACGCCCTCGAACAACGCCACATCCCCCCGCGCAACGATCAGCCAAAGGCTTCCCGCCGTGGCGGCATCTGCATCCCGCACGGATGGATCCGCACGTCCGCCGGGATGTGAATGATAATGGCCGAGAATGTTCGGGCCTCCAGCACGGGATGCCCGATGCGCGGCGATCAGTGCCGCAGGATCCACTTCGAACGTTCGCTTTGCGTCAGCTGCCACGTTTGCGGTCGCCTGAACCCCGGTGATGAGATGCCTGTTACCGAAAAGCAGGCCGCAAACCTCCTCGCCTGGATTTCCTTCCGCGTGCGTAAGAATTTGATCGAGTAATGCCCTTGATATGGCCACATTCATCGCCACTTTCTAATGCGATGGACAGGGGGGAGTCGATAGCACGGGCAGTGATGCCGGCGGAGGCGGTCGGATGGCGTCTCGACAGGGCACTTGCCGTTGCCTTGCCGACGCTGTCGCGTGAACGGCTCAAGGCGCTGATCTCCGCAGGCAATGTCGTATCGGAAACGGGCGGCGCGGTACGCGATCCCGCGACGAAAGTAGCGCCGGGCCTCGTTTACAGCGTTCACGTGCCGCAACCCGCACCCGCCCACAACGAAGCGCAGGATATCCCGCTCGATATCATATTCGAGGACGAACATCTGATCGTGATCGACAAGCCTGCCGGGCTCGTCGTCCATCCCGCCGCAGGCAACGCGGACGGAACATTGGTCAATGCCTTGCTTCATCATTGTGCCGGCAGTCTGTCGGGTATCGGCGGGGTAGAGCGGCCAGGCATCGTCCATCGTATCGACAAGGACACATCCGGCCTGATGATCGCCGCGAAGAGCGATCCGGCCCATATCGGGCTGGCCGCGCAGTTCGCGAAGCACAGCATCGACCGGCGTTATCGCGCGATCGTTTCCGGCTTGCCAAATCCTCCGGCTGGTACGATCGACGCGCCACTGGGCCGATCCTCCGCCAATCGCCACAAGATCGCGATCCAGCAGGAGGGACGAGGCAAACGCGCGGTGACGCATTATCGCCTGCTATCCCCGCTTCGCGACGCGGCGCTGGTGGAATGCAGGCTTGAAACCGGGCGCACCCATCAGGTACGGGTGCATATGGCCTCGATCGGGCACCCGCTCATCGGCGATCCCGTCTATGGGCGGACCCGCAAGGCACATAAAGCGTTATTGGATGAACTTGGCTTTCGGCGGCAGGCATTGCATGCTGCGTATTTGGGCTTCATCCATCCGATCACAAGCGAGGCTTTAGCCTTTGATAGTAAGATTCCTGACGATATGCAGCGCATATTCATGAATCTTGCGCTATAAAGGTTTCAATTCGGAACGCACTTTTGAGTCGTTCCGGGAAGGGAGTGAAGAGATCATGGCAAGCGGCAAGAATGTCCCGGCGACGATTCCCGCACTTGGTGGGGAGCAGAGCCTCAACCGCTATCTGTCCGAGATCCGGAAGTTTCCGATTCTGGCACCCGAACAGGAATATATGCTGGCGAAGCGCTTTCAGGAGCATGGCGACCCCGAAGCGGCGGCGCAGCTGGTAACGTCACACCTCCGCCTCGTCGCCAAGATCGCGATGGGTTACCGGGGTTATGGGCTTCCGGTGTCGGAGCTGATTTCCGAAGGGAATATCGGCCTGATGCAGGGCGTGAAGAAGTTCGAGCCCGATCGTGGTTTCCGCTTGGCGACCTATGCGATGTGGTGGATCCGCGCGTCGATGCAGGAGTTCATCCTGCGTTCGTGGAGCCTCGTGAAAATGGGCACCACCGCCGCGCAGAAGAAGCTGTTCTTCAACCTGCGGCGGATGAAATCCAAGCTCGACGCGTTCGAGGACGGCGATCTGAAGGCGGAAGATCTCGCCAAGATCGCGACCGACCTGGGGGTGACCGAAGAAGAGGTCACATCCATGAACCGTCGCATGGCGATGGGCGGCGACACATCGCTCAACGTGCCCATGCGCGAGGATGGCGAGGGCCAGTGGCAGGATTGGCTGGTGGATGACTCACCATTGCAGGATCAGGCGCTCGCCGATGAAGAAGAAAAGAACGTTCGCCACGGCATGCTGCTCGAGGCGATGAACGCGCTCAACGACCGGGAAAAACACATCCTGGTCGAACGGCGCCTCGCGGAGGAGCCTAAGACACTGGAGGAGTTGAGCCAGGTGTACGGCGTCAGTCGCGAGCGGGTTCGCCAGATCGAGGTGAGAGCGTTCGACAAGCTGCAAAAGGCGATGATGCGCATTGCCGGCGACAAGCGCCTCATTCCGCAGCTTGGCTGAACTACCTTACCTAATACCGCATCAATCAACGCCGGCGTCACATCGACGCCGGCGTTTTGTTTTACGTCGATCCCACTTGAACGGGCGGGCTTGCTCCCGCTAAGCATCAAGCATGGCATTGGGGGCTTTGCGGTCATCACCGCGTTACATCATCGGCTGGTTTTTCCGCCTGATCGGTATCTTCATCGCGCTGTCCTTGCTGATGGCGGTGATCTACCGTTTCATTCCACCGCCGATTACCTGGACGATGATCGGCGACGTGGTGGCCGGGCGCGGACTTACCAAGGACTGGATGCCGCTCTCGCGGATCGATCCCGACATGCCGCGCGCTGCGATTGGCGGAGAAGACTGGAATTTCTGCCGCCACAACGGCTTCGACTTCGCCGCGATCCAGCAGGCGATGAAGGATAATGAGCGCGGCAAGCGGATCAGGGGCGGATCGACCATCAGCCAGCAGACCGCCAAGAACGTGTTCCTCTGGCAAGGCGGCGGCTTCTTCCGCAAGGGGCTGGAAGCCTGGTTCACCGTGCTGATCGAGCTGATCTGGGGCAAGTACCGGATCATGGAGGTCTATCTGAACGTGGCGGAGACCGGAATCGGCACCTATGGCGTCAATGCCGGCGCAATGCGCTATTTCAAGCACGACGCCTCGCATCTCTCGGCGACCGAGGCGGGCCGGATCGCCGCGGTGCTTCCCCTCCCCAAGAAACGCGCCGCCGTCGCTCCCCGCGGCTTCACGCTCCGCCACGGCAACAAGATCGCCGGCCGCACGGGCGTGGTGAAACGATCCGGGCTGGACAGCTGTTTGCGCGGATAGGTCTTTCCTCAAAATTGAGCAATATTGGCCGAAACCAATTTCACCCCAGGCCCATCAGGCTCAGCACTTCCTTGCGGCTGCGTTCGTCCTCGCGGAAGACGCCCATCATGCGGCTGGTGGTCATGCTTACGCCGGGCGTGCGGACCCCCCGCGCGGTCATGCAGGCATGGCTTGCCTCGATCACCACCGCGACGCCCTGGGGATGAAGATTGTCCCAGATGCAATCGGCGACCTCGGCGGTGAGCCGCTCCTGAATCTGCAGCCGGCGCGCGAAGCCATGGAGCACCCGCGCCAGCTTCGAGATGCCGACCACGCGCTGATCCGGCAGATAGGCGATGTGCGCCTTGCCGATGATCGGCGCCAGGTGGTGCTCGCAATGCGACTGGAACGGAATGTCGCGCAGCAGGACGATCTCGTCATAGCCGCCGACTTCCTCGAACTGGCGGGCGAGATGGCTGGCCGGATCTTCGCCATAGCCCTGGCAATATTCCTTCCACGCGCGCGCCACGCGCTTGGGCGTATCGATCAGCCCTTCGCGCTCGGGATCGTCGCCCGCCCAGCGGATCAGCGTGCGGATCGCCTCCGCGACCGGCTCAGGTACCGCGACCTTTGCTGGCGGCTTCACCAGATCGCCGTCCTCCGGCCCACCATGCTCAGTCACCATCTCGCTCCGTCAATTATCTGGAGCGGGATTAGCCCGGCGAGTTGCAGACAGCAACGCTTATTGCCGAACTGCCGGTCAGTCAGCGACCGCGATGACGGATATTGGGCGGGCGTCCGCGTCTGCCGGTCGGGCGGCGGTCGCGGCGATCCCCGCCGCGCCGGAATGGCATATGATTGGCGCCTTCCGGCAACTCGAATCGCAGCGACGCCGAAACCGGATTGGCCTCGACCAGACGCAGGGGAATCTGCTGTCCGATGCGGTAGGTCTCCCCACTATCCTCGCCAATCAGGGCGCGCGACGCCTCGTCATAACGAAAGCGCTCGATGCCAAGGGTCGAGACCGGCACCAGGCCGTCGCCGCCCAGATCCTCCACCGTGGCGAAAAACCCGAAAGGCTGCACCCCGGTAATCCGGGTCGGCAGAATCTCGCCGACCCGCGTGGACAGATAGGCCGCCACATAGCGGTCAACCGTCTCGCGCTCCGCCTCCATCGCCCGGCGCTCGGCCTGGCTGATGCGCTCGCCGAGCTGGACCATCTGTTCGGATTCCGCCCTGGTCAGCGCGCCGTCTCCCAGTCCATAGGCATCGACGAGCGAGCGGTGGACAAGCAGATCGGCGTAGCGGCGAATCGGCGAGGTGAAATGCGCGTAGCTGCCGAGCGCCAGCCCGAAATGGCCGGCATTCTTGGGCGCATAATAGGCCTGGGTCTGGCTGCGCAGGATCGCTTCCATGATCTGCGGCCGAGCATTGTCATCCTCGATCCGCGCGATCACGTGATTGAACGTTTCGGGCCGGATGACCTGCCCCAGCGCCAGCTCGATCCCGAACGTGGCGAGATATTCCTTGAGCGCGACCAGCTTTTCCCGGCTCGGCGGTTCATGGTCGCGGTACATGCACGGCGCCTTCTTCGCCTCCAGCGCCTTGGCAGCCGCGACATTGGCGGCGATCATGAAGTCCTCGATCAGCCGGTGGGCATCCAGCCGATCACGCGGGGCGACGGAGGCCACCCTGCCCTTCTCGTCCAGCACGATGCGCCGCTCGGGCAGATCGAGATCGAGCGGCTTGCGATTGTCGCGCGACTTGGCGAGCGCCGCCCAGCAGGCCCAGAGGGGGCGGAGGGCGGCCAATATCCCCTTCTCCCCCTCAGGGGAGGAGGCCGGGAGGTAGGGGACGTCGGCCGATGGAGGCAGCTGGCCGGACTCCCCCACTCCCAACCCCCTCCCCTGAAGGGGAGAAGGCTTTTTCCCATCAATCATCGCCTGCGCGTCCTCATAGGCGATATTCGCGGCGATCCGCACGATGGCGCGGGTAAAGCGGAAGCCCACGATCTTGCCCGCGGCGCTGATCGTGAGGTGACAGGCGAGCGCGGCACGGTCCTCACCCTCCTTCAGCGAGCAGATGTCGGCCGACAATATTTCCGGCAGCATCGGCACGACCCGATCCGGGAAATAGACGCTGTTGCCGCGCTTGCGCGCCTCGCGGTCCAGCGCGCTATCGGAGCGGACATAGAAGCTGACGTCGGCGATCGCGACGATGGCCTTGAAGCCGCCCTTGTTGTCGGGGTCGTCGTCAGGCGTTGCCCATACCGCATCGTCATGGTCGCGCGCGTCGGCTGGATCGATCGCAACGATTGGGAGGTGACGGAGGTCTTCCCTCGATCCTCCCCGGTACGGGGAGGGGGACCGCTCAACGAGCGGCGGAGAGGGATTTGTCCCAATCGCTGCGTCCGGTGAAGTCCCCCCTCCACCATCCTTCGGATGGTCCCCCTCCCCGTTTCGGGGAGGATTTAGCGGCAATTTCGCCACCCGCGCCGCTTCCTCGAGCACCTCTTCCGAAAAGACGTTGGGAATATTGAATTTATGGATCGCGACGAGGCTGAAGCTGCGTGGCGCGAAGGGATCGCCCAGCCGCTCGGTGACGCGCGCGGTGATGCGCGGCGGGCGGCCGGCCTTCTCGGCCAGCACGAGATCGCCAACCTCGGCATCGCCGGCATCGGACACCGGCAGATCGCGCCGCTCCTTCTTGTCGACCGGTTTCAGCCAGAGGCGATCGCCCTCCCTGTGGAGCACGCCCAGCAGCAGCTCCTCGCCGCGCGGCAGTTTCTTGAGCGGATGGGCGAGCCACCCCTTGCCCTTCTCCTCGGTGCGCGCGAGGATGCGGTCGCCGACGCCGAGCGCGCTGCGCTTGCGGCTCTCCGCGACGCGCAGCTTCGGCGGCACGCCCTCGCCCTGCCAGTTCTCGGGCACGGCCACCGCCTGCCCGTCATCGCCGACGTCGACGATGCGCAGCACCGTCACCTTCGGCACGCCGCCCATCTTGTGGAAGGCACGGCCGGGCGCGCTGTCGATCAGCCCCTCGTCCGCCATGTCCTTGAGCAGCGCCTTGAGCGCGATCTTGTCGGCGCCGTGAAGCCCGAACGCGCGCGCAATCTCCCGCTTGCCGGCGGAGGTCGGGCTTTCGGTGATGAAATCGAGGATCTGCTGTCGCGAGGGCAGTCCGGGCAGGGGTTTGCGTACCATATACCCGCCCTAGAGCATCAAGAGAGCAGGCGAAACAGCGGGATTGGGATTGCCAAAGTTCACACCCGGTTCACACCAAAAACGCATCGGGAGGTGAGCGAAATTTCACGATTTTTTCCGCGTTGAAGCGTGAGCGTATTCCGAGGCGAATTCCATAAAGAGGCATAGGGTTAAGCTTTGCATGGGCGAGGACCTGTAGGACAGCAAAAGAATTCCGCCGCACGACTTTCCGTCATGCCAGCGGAGGTAGGCATCCATGGCTCTATCCCTATGGGGACATGCAAGATCGTGACAGACATGGACCCCAGCCTGCGCTGGGGTGACGATGAGAAAAGTGATGATTGTTTGTGTCATTCCCGCGAAGGCGGGAATCAAGGATGCGGCCTTTGGATAAGCGCAGCGTTGCAAATCTGGATTCCCGCTTTCGCGGGAATGACAACGAGGCTGTCGACTACGCCGCCCTCGCCGCGATCCTGTCCCGGCGCGCGCGGAGGTCGGTGAGGCAGCGATCGGCGGTGTGGCCGTCCCAATATTCCGGGCGTTTGCGGGCTGAGCGGGGTTCGGCGAGGGCGACCGCGAGTGTTTCCGCGAGCGTGCCCGCCTTTACCAGACGGCTGGTGCCTTCGCTGATCGTGATCGGGCGTTCGGTGTTGTCGCGCAGTGTCAGGCACGGGATGCCGAGATAGGTGGTTTCTTCCTGAATGCCGCCGCTGTCCGTGATGATCGCGGCCGCGCCGCTGACCAGCGCCATGAAGCGGATATAGGGCGCGGGGCCGGTGAGCATGACGCCCGCCTGCTCCAGCTCGCCGACAAGGCCCGCCGCCTCCAGCCGCTGACGCGTGCGGGGATGGACCGGAAAGACGAGCGGCACCTGGGCATGCGCCGCGAGCAGCGCATCGACGAGCCGGGCGAGCTGCGCGGGATCGTCGACATTGGAGGGGCGATGCAGCGTGACGACGCCGTAACCGCCGGGCTGCAACCCAAGCTCGGCGGGCCAGCCGCACGCTTCGATCGCCGGGCGGACCAGCTCGTAGCTGTCCATCATGATGTTGCCGACGCGGGTGATGCGTTCGGCGGAGATGCCTTCGCGGGCGAGGTTGTCATCGCCATCGGGCGAGGGTGTCCACAGCACGTCAGCGATCACGTCGGTCATCAGCCGGTTGATCTCCTCCGGCATGTCACGATCCCAGCTGCGCAGGCCGGCTTCGAGATGGACGGTCGGGATGCGCAGCTTGGCGCCGACCAGCGCGCAGGCGGCGGTCGAGTTCACGTCGCCGACAACGATCAGCCAGTCGGGCCGATCCGCCATCGCGACCTTTTCATAGGCGATCATCACGCCGCCGGTCTGCTCGGCATGGCTGCCCGAACCGACGCCGAGATGGTGATCGGGCTTCGGCAGGCGCAGATCAGCGAAGATATCGTCCGACATCGCCGCATCATAATGCTGGCCGGTGTGGACGATGACCGGCGTGAAATCGGGCGCCGCCGTCAGCGCATGCCAGAGCGGCGCCACCTTCATGAAATTGGGGCGCGCGGCGGCAATCAGGTGAACGCGGGCAGGCAATGGCATCGGAGTCGATCCGTTCGTTACGTCACCCGGCCATAACGGAAAAAACTTTCCGTTAGGTTGCACCATTGTGTTTGGCCGCGATGCTGTGGCAAGCGCCCCTCACGCAGACACCGCGCCCAGGAGACATTATGCCGCATCACCCCGCCAAACAGCCATTCATCGTTGGCATCGGGGGCGCCACCAAGGCGGGTTCATCGACCGAGCAGGCGCTGATCCTGGCGCTGGCGGCGGCGGAAAAGGCCGGCGCGCGGACGGAAATGTTCGGCGGCGCGGATCTGGTGACACTGCCGCATTATTCAGCGCCGGGCACCACCGAATCAGACGTCGGCAAGCGCCTGGTGGAAGCGGTTCGCGCGGCGGATGGCGTCATCATCGCCAGCCCAGGCTATCACGGCACGATTTCCGGCCTCGTCAAGAATGCGATCGACTTCCTTGAGGAGACCGCGAAAGACCCGCGCGTCTATCTCGACGGCGTACCGGTGGGCCTGATCGTCACGGCCTATGGCTGGCAGGCGACCGGCAGCACGCTCGCCACCCTGCGATCCATCGTCCACGCGCTGCGCGGCTGGCCGACCCCGCTGGGTGCGGCGATCAACAGCGTCGGCGGCATCTTCAAGGACGGCAAGTGCACCGACGAGGGCGCCGCCCGCCAGCTCGATCTGGTCGGGCATCAGGTCTATGAGTTCGCCCGCCTGCGCTTCCGCGATCCAAGCGTCACCGATACGGGCGACGCTGCCTAGGGTCGAAGTTTGCTTCGTTATCCCCCTCCCTTGAAGGGGAGGGGGGATTTCAACGAATTTCGGATTCACGTGACTGAAGGCCCGCACTCGTCGTCCGGGCAGGCATCGCCGGTTTCGACCTGGAAGGTGGCGTGGCTGATGCCGAAGTCGTGCTCCACCAGCTTGGCGGCCGCAACCAGAAAGGCATCGCCCGGATTCCCGCCCGGCATCACCAGATGCGCGGTGAGCGCCGACGCCGTCGTGCTCATCGGCCAGATGTGGATATGATGCACCGCTGAAACGCCCTCCAGCCGCCCCAGCCGCTCCTCCACCCGATCGACATCGATTTTTTCGGGCACCGCGTTCATCGCAAGGCCGAGCGAATCGCGCAGCAGCCCCCACGTGCCGAACATGATCACCACCACCACGACCAGGCTGGTGACCGGATCGATCCATTCCAGCTTCGTCAGGGACACCAGCAGGCCAGCGGCGACGACGCCGACCGACACCAGCGCGTCGGCGATCATGTGGAGAAACGCGCCGCGGATATTGAGATCGCCGTCGCGGCCGCGCGCGAACAGCAAGGCCGTGCCGAGATTGATGAAAATGCCGATGCCCGCCACGATCATCATGGTCGTGCCCAATACGGGCGGCGGATCGGCAAGCCTGCGCACCGCTTCCCATGCAATCGCGCCGCACGCCACCATCAGCAGCACGGCATTGCCCAGCGCGGCGAGGATCGACGAGCCCTGATAGCCGTAGGTGAAGCGCCGCGTGGGCGGGCGTTTCGAGAGCAGATGCGCGCCCCAGGCCAGCGCCAGCCCCAGAACGTCCGAAAGATTATGCCCCGCATCGGCCAGGAGAGCCATGGAATTGCCGGCAAAACCGGCCGCCGCCTCGACGATCACGAAACCCAGATTGAGCAGGATCCCGATTCCGAAGGCTCGCCCGAAATCCATCTCGCCCGGGATGCCGTGGCTGTGACCGTGGCCGCCCGGCGCATGATCGCTATGGTCGTGATGATGATGCCCGTCGTGATGCGCGTGCGAACCGGCCATTTGCAGAAGTGGCTCCTCTCAAGACCGGAGTGGACGTGGCGAGCCGGAGCCTACCGATTTCCAGGCGTCCCGCAATGAACATAAATATTTTTCCGGGGCTTCAAAGATACCCCGGGTTCGCTCCCCCCTCAAATACAGTGTTCCAATTCGAACGCAGCCCCAATAATTTTCTTATCTATCTAAAACAGGTATTTAATATGATTTGGTAGGGGGTACCGTGCTGCATCGCAATAAGCCCTTAATATCTGTGCGCCAACGTGGCGATGGCCGATGTCGTTGTAGCCGTCGATCAGCGCAATTGGCATCGGTCACCCAAGAGGGCGCGATGGAGGGCGCCCCACCGACGCCGGGCTGGACGATCGGTTACCTGTCCGAATGAATCGATCCGGATCCTCCAATCATGTTTGCCGCGGCCTTTTTGTCCCGTAGACTGTGACACGACACTGGGGAGAGTCGTACTGCCCGCCTATCACGCCAGGCTGCGCCACACCCGATATCGCTTTGCCGATATGCGGGCGCTGCTCGCGGCGGCGAGCCCGTATCGTTCGGGTGACGCGCTGGCCGGCATCGCGGCGGCGAGCGCGGAACAGCGCGTCGCCGCGCGGATCGCACTGGCCGATCTGCCCCTGGGTACATTCCTCGTCGACCTGGTGGTGCCATACGAAGCGGACGAGATTACCCGGCTGATCGTGGATGGGCATGACGCCGAAGCTTTTCGCGGCATCGCGCGGCTGACGGTCGGCGGCTTTCGCGACTGGCTCCTCGACGATGTAACCGATGGCGCCGCGATCGCCGCCGCCGCGCCGGGGATCACGCCCGAAATGGCGTCAGCGGTATCCAAGCTGATGCGCAACCAGGACCTGATCGCGGTCGCGCGCAAGATTCGGGTGGTCACCCGCTTCCGAAACACGCTCGGCCTGGCTGGCCGGCTGTCGACCCGGCTCCAGCCAAACCATCCGACCGACGACCCGGCCGGCATCGCCGCCTCCATCCTGGACGGGCTGCTGATGGGCTCGGGCGACGCCGTCATCGGCATCAACCCCGCCTCCGACAATGTCGAGACGATTGCCACCCTGCTCCGCTTGCTGGACGAGGTGCGCGAGCGGTGCTCCATCCCCACGCAGAGCTGCGTGCTCTCGCACGTGACCACCACGCTTGATCTCATCCGCCGCGACCTGCCCGTGGACCTTTGCTTCCAGTCGATCGCCGGCACGGAAGCGGCCAATCGCGGCTTCGGCATCGACCTTGCCCTCCTTGCCGAAGCCGAGGCGGCCACGCTTTCGCTGAATCGCGGCACGATCGGGCACAACTGCATGTATTTCGAGACCGGACAAGGCTCCTGCCTGTCGGCCGATGCGCACCACGGCGTCGACCAGCAGTCCCTTGAGGCGCGGGCTTATGCGGTGGCCCGCGCCTTTCGACCGCTGCTCGTCAATTCGGTCGTCGGCTTTATCGGCCCCGAATATCTGTTCGACGGCAAGCAGATCATGCGCGCGGCATTGGAAGACCATTTTTGTGGAAAGCTGCTCGGCCTGCCGATGGGCCTCGATATCTGCTACACCAACCATGCCGACGCGGACGGAAACGATATGGACGCGATCCTGACGCTGGCGGGCGTTGCCGGCGTCAATTTCATCATGGGGGTGCCGGGCGCGGACGACGTGATGCTGGGCTACCAATCGACCAGCTTCCACGACGCGCTTTACCTGCGCGATGTGCTGAACCTCGCCCCGGCGCCCGAGTTCGAGCGCTGGCTTGCCGATACCGGCCTTCTCGTCGAGGGGCGGATCGTCGACGACGGCGCCAGCGCGCTGGGCGAGCGCGTCCTTGCGTTGGCGGGTCCACATGGCTGACGCACGCGCGCTGGTGGACCGCATGCGCCTGATGACACGGGCGCGGGTTCGTCTGGGGCGGAGCGGCGCGGGGCTCCCCACCGCCGCCCTGCTCGCCTTCGACCTGGATCATAGCCGCGCGCGAGACGCCGTGCAGGCGGAACTTTCCGACAATGCCCTGGCGGATCTGACCGGCCCCTCGATCCGAGTCCGCAGCCGAGCGGCAGATCGCGCGACCTATCTGCGTCGCCCGGATTTGGGCCGCATGCTAAACCCCGATGACGAGGCGCTGCTCCGGCCAGCCGGCGACACGCTGGCAATCGTCGTTGCCGACGGGCTGTCTGCGCGGGCAGTGGAAGTGCATGCGGCACCGTTGGTGACAGCCCTGTTCGACCGGCTCAGCACCTGGCACATTGCGCCGCTGGTCATCGCGCGCCAGGCAAGGGTTGCGATCGGCGACGCAATCGGCGGATTGCTTGGCGTTGACCTGTGCGTGGTGCTGATCGGCGAGCGGCCAGGGCTGAGTGCGCCGGACAGCCTGGGCGCCTATCTCACCTGGTCGCCACGCCCGGGCCGTCTGGATAGCGAGCGTAATTGCGTCTCCAACATCAGGCCGCCGCAGGGGCTTTCCTACGCGGACGCCGCCGACACCATCGTCCGCTTACTGCAGGCCGCACGCGCCTGTAAAAAGACGGGCATCACGCTGAAGGACCAGGAAGACCCGAGACTGTCGGGGCCTAGTGCCAACCTGTCTCGCAACATGCGTGGGATTGAAAACGGATGAACGAAGCGCTCCATCAAGCCGAGGAGCCAAAGCCCCTCGCCCGCTTGCGCTCGCTGCCTCCGGGGACGGACGGCGTTGCTGCTGGAAACGTCCCCGCCATTCGGACATGCGGCGAAAGCGGTGGTGGGCCCGGAGGGACTCGAACCCCCAACCTAGCCGTTATGAGCGGCCAGCTCTAACCGTTGAGCTACAGGCCCACTATCCGCGTCCCGCCCGATAGCGGAGCATTGCGCCGGTGCCAAGCGTCGTTCATCGCAGCTTTTCGGACACAGCGATCAGCTCGAGCGACGACATCGGCGTGACCCCTGCCCGTGCGAAGCAATCGAGCACGCCATCCCACCACGACCAGAATGCACGCAGATCCGCTTCGTCGCGCACATAAGGGGTGTGGCCCGGCACGATGGAGGGCGAATGAAACGACAGGCTGAACAGCGCTACGCCCGCGTCGAGCATCGTCCTGATCGCGAGCAGAGCATCCGGCAAGGGCATCCCTTCGGGCGTAAGGGCGACGCGCTGCAGAATATTCGTGCGGGCAAGCAGGCCGCGCAGCAGGGGCAGCCGGGCCGAGGCGGGATAAAGCCAGCCCCCCGCGCCCGCGCAACGGCCGACATAAGCGGCGCTCAGCGGAAGCTCGAGCAACCGTTTTTCCTGATCCACCCACCACGGCGCCACGGGAAATGCCGAGAAATCGGGACCGCCCTCATCCCGATATTCGAACAGCGAGCGGACCGAGACGTCAAGTCGATAACCCTCGGCCATGAGCAGCCGCGCCGTATTGGCACCCGCGCCATAGCGCCCTGCGCGATAGACGACCGGCCTTGTCCCGATCATCGTCTCGATTTTCGCCGTGAGTGCGCGAAGCTTCGCCTGTTCTATCTTTGCAGGCAGGTTTCCCGCAAAACTGTTGGCGCGGCTGAGCGTCTCGTCAAAGGGCGGATTGACCCAGGGATGAAGCTGCGCGCCGATCACCGCCGTCTTTTCCTGGCTCAGCGCTCGCAGCACGGCAGCGCTCCGTTCATCCGCAACGATGGGAAAGTCCGCAAGATAGGTCGGCGTCACGCCAAAACCGTTCAGCCTAGCATGCGCGACCGGTAGCGCATCGATCGCTCTGGTCGACACCGAATCCCGGCGAAACGGGTGACTCCAGTCGAACTCTTCTTCCGTATCAACCAGAACAAGGAAATGCCGGCCGAAATCGGCAGGCAGGCACAAGGCCTGATCGGCGCGAGGGGGAATGTCGAGCCGCCCCTGATCAATCGAAATACCGTCCGGCTGCGCTCCGTCGATCGGCAGAAAACTCTATCCCTTGCGTGACCGCGCAGAAATTTTGCGCAACGGCAGACGCAATATCAGCTTGTCGGACTGAATGTCGAGCGCTCCGCTGCTGGCGGTCGCGATATTACGGACCAGCCGCAGCGCGAAGCCGAGACCCAGGATCGGAGCCTCGGGCCAATCGCCATCAGGATTATATCCCGGATCCAGCAACATGCGTTCGTCACGACCCGACAGGACCTTGGGCCGGTCGATGGCCAGACACATACGATCCCGGCTGTCGGGATCATGATCGAGAACCACGGCGATCGTTTCCCCGTTTCCGGCGACAGCCAGTGTTCCGGAAAGGAGCCGGGCAAACATCCGCTCGACAGCGATCGGGTCCGCAGCGACCAGCCCGAGATCCGTCGCCACGCGAAATTTGAGGCGATAGCCACGCTCAATCGCGATATCCTGATATTCGCCGTGCAGTTTTTGCAGGAGCTCGGCCGGATCGATCGCCGCTACCTCCGGACTCGCCGTGTCCATGCGGGCGCTGGTATCAAGGTCCTCCAGCGCGGTAAGAAGACGATGGCCTTGTGCTCTGATATCCGTTGCTTTTTCGCGATACGCCGTCGACGCCGGACCAAGCATCTGGCCTTCGATCATTTCAGAAAAGCCGAGGATGGCGTTGAGCGGCGTGCGGAGTTCGTGGACGAGCTGCCGTAACGAATCCGATGTCGTGTTGTCCCCGAACACGCCCGTCGCCATGGAAGGCGCCGCAATCTCGTCAAGCCGGGGACGCCGCGCGGTGCCGCGATAGCCGCTGAACCGCCCGTCGACCTGTTCAAATACGGGAACGGCCGAAATCCGCCATTCGCCCGACAATCCGTCTTCGCCGCCAAGCGTGAGCCGCGCATCGCGAAATGGCGCGCGCTGCCTGAAGGCACCGGCTACATAGCCGTCCACGCCATGATCGCTGCCGTGCGCCGCAATGGCTATCGTTTCGCCGATCACGCGCCCACGCTGAACACCCGCCACCCAGCAAATTGTTCCATCCGCGCCCGTCTCGAACTGGAAGCCATCTTCATCGGCGTTCGCATGAGCGTTTTCGCCAACCGACGCAAAATCGGCCGGCCGGATGAAATCATCAAGGCGATAGGCCTCAATCCTGGCCATCAGATCGCGAATCTGGGTCTCGCCGCTCGCGGCCGGGGCGGGGGTATCAAGCTCAATATAGGGATCGACATCGGACAACGCTTCGGCGACGGCGGCGACCGCCTCGGGTTCATGCGTTTCAGTCCCGGCGAACGAACCGAATTTCAAGGCACCGAGAGACAAGGACGGCTCGGGCGTCCACTCGGCGTTCTCAACCTGCTGCCCGGCGGCATCGACATCCTGTACGGCGAACGCGTCTGCCGGTCCCGCCGGGTTCCCTTCAGCGACCATAACCCCCTGCCCGGCCTGGTTGACGCCGGCGATCACGAAGTCACTGTGGCCAAAGCTGTCCAACGCGCGCACCACCTCCGACGCGAGATCACGCCGATGCCGGATCAGCGCCCGCGCGGTGGGAGTCAGGATTGGAAGCAATGTCAGCCATTCCTGTGTTTCAAGCCTGGCCTCGGCAATGATCGGCGCGATGATGGCAGGCGGTTCGTCAGCAAAGAGCGCGACGGCCGCGATATTGATTGGCCGGCCCGTCAACGCCTTTGCGGTTTCGGCCTTAACGGCGGCGGAAACGCCCCCCCGCAACGCGACGATATAATCGAGTGCATCATCACTTAGCGCTTCATCGTCGGTAAAACGCCCTTGAGCGAGCAGATCCACGAGCTGACGCCAAAGTGCTATCTTGGCGGGTTCATCGTCATTGGGCTGTGCCAACAACGTGGACAGCATATCATCGAAACGCACGCCACCCTCCGTGCGATGCCGTCTTCTACGACTCTGGCTGATTCTACACCGCTAAGAACGTGTTAACGCTGATGCAGCATTCGGGGAAGGTCCGATTATGATACGTTGCAAAGTGGGACAATTGCCTTTGAGCGTAATATAATTATAGATACCGCCACGCTTTAGAAAGATTATCTCGTGACGCAGACACGTTTATTGGACAATATTGACCGCATCCTGTTGCAGACGCTCCAGACGGAAGGTCGTATCACTAATGTGGAGCTGGCCGAAAAGGTAGGCCTGACCGCACCGCCCTGCCTTCGCCGCGTGCGCGTCCTCGAAGAATCGGGGATCGTCGAAGGCTATCACGCGCATCTGAATGCCCAGGCATTGGGCTTCGGCATCATGGTGTTCGCGCTGGTCAGCCTGAAAAGCCAGGCTGAGTCAGATCTCAGGGCGTTCGAAAGCCACGTCGCCGAACTTCCCGAGGTTCGCGAATGCCACATGCTGAATGGCGAGATCGACTTCATCCTGAAGATCGTCGCGCACGATCTTCAATCCTTCCAGGCTTTTCTCACCACTCATCTGACGACCGCACCGAATGTCGCGGGCGTAAAGACCTCGCTGACGATCCGCACCTCAAAGGATTTGCCCGGCGTACCCGTCTGATCGCCGCAAAAAAAGAGGCGCCCAAGGGACGCCTCTTGTCGAATTGCAGATCAGCTTGCGGCTGGCGGATGATCGATCAGGATTACCCAGTAAGCGGCGAGATCAGCCCGCGGTCCGGTTATCGCCGTAAAGATTTTTTTTGCCTCTTCCTTCTGTCCGGCCGCAACCAGCGTAGCGCCAAGGCGCGTGTTGACGACATTGGCGTCCACATCGCTCATGGTCAGCGCCTTGCGATACATCTCGATCGCTGATGCCGTATCGCCGTAACTGGCAAAAGCATCGGCGGTCGCCAGCGCCGCGCGGCCCGTGCTGGCCGTTTTCTTCAACGAGGCCTTGTCACCCGCTACACGGCCGGCGGCGAGACCCTGTATTTCCTTGGCGCCGCGATTCTGGGCGAGGTTCAGCGCGCCGGAAGCAACACCTTCATCGATCAGCGTTTTCGCTTCGTTGGGAAACCGGATGTAGGTCGCCTCGGCAAGCTCCACATAGTCACGCTCACCGCGCAGCGCCTTCGCCGCGCGCTGAAGACGCATCAGATCCAGCCCGGCGTCAGAGTCCAACTGGTGCGAATCGCGGTAGATGAGCAGTGAATCGCGCCAGTTCGACTGGGTTGGGTAGGCCTTCAGCCAGTTGTAGCTCAGCTTGGTGACGGGCGCCGCCAGCTTCGCCTTGCTGCCGATCGCGATGCCCCGCGCGATCCAGTCCTGCGGCACGGGCGTGCCCTTTGCCTCGCCCGCATCCGCGACCTGCTGCACCAGCGCGACGGCTTCCGCCGGCTTGCCCAACTGGTTTTTGGTTTCAGCAAGCAGGACATAGATGACCGGGTCCGACGCATTCAGCTTGATAGCCTGGCTCAGCGCCTGGTCCGCAGTCGTGAAATCCTTGTTGTTGAAGGCAAGCTGCCCCAGCACGACATAATAATTGGGCTGCGCCTCCGCCGGCACCTTGCCGGTCTGCAGCATACCGCCAATTGCCTCCTGCTGGACTTTGGTGTCCTTGGTGGTCTTGTTCGTCACATCATAGAGCATCTGATAGACCATGAACTTGTCGTCCTCGGTCTTGGCGAGGCCCTTCGCTTCGTTGATCTTGGCCTGTGCCGTCGCCGTATCGTTGTTCTTCAACGCTTCCTGCGCTTCGGCCAGTGGCTTGCGCACAACCTCGCTCAGCTTGAGGGATGGCGCCTTTTCCTTTGCCAGGGCCGGCTGCGGCGCAATCGTGGCAACCGTTGTGGCGCCCATCGCAATTGCAACGGCCAGGGCGGTGGTGGAAAATAGTCTCATCGTTTCAAGCCTCCTCTGCGGCATGGTCCCGGATTGCCGCAATCCGCGTCTGCCTATCGTCTGAACGGTGCCGTTACAAGACGAGCAGCCGCGCCTTTCCCATCGTTCAACGTGCGTGAACCTCGTTTGAACCGCCGAAAGCCGGCAAGGTTTCCGCTTTGACGATATAGATGCCGCCAGCTAGAGATTTCGGCCATGATCGCCGTTCTCTCCCCCGCCAAGTCGCTCGACTATAAACGCCCCATTCCCGAGGTCGCCGTTTCACATCCGCGCTTCGCTGAAGAAGCGGTTGAACTTGCGTCGGCGGCCTCGCGATTGGGGCCACGCAAGCTCAGCAAACTCATGGGCATATCGGACAAGCTCGCCAAGCTGAACGCTGAGCGCTACCGCGACTTCGCCGACGCCCCCGAACGCCCGTCGATCTATGCTTTCAATGGCGACGTCTATCTGGGGTTCGAGGCGCTCAATCTCGATCCGCCCGCGATCGGCTTTGCGCAGGACCATGTGCGTATTCTTTCCGGCCTCTACGGGCTGCTGCGGCCGCTCGACACGATCCGGCCATACCGACTCGAAATGGGCACCAGATGGGCGCCTGGTCGCAAGAAAACCCTCTACGCCCATTGGGGAACGCGGATCGCCGATGCGCTGGCGCATGATCTTGTCAATGAAGGGAGCGGCACGATCGTCAATCTGGCCAGCAAGGAATATTGGCACGCGGTCGAGACCCACCCTCCCGCGGACGCCCGGATCATCCATGTCGATTTTCGCGAACATGGGCCGAAAGGTCTCTACTTCAACAGCTTCGGCGCCAAGCGGGCGCGGGGCATGATGGCCCGCTGGCTTTGCGAGCATCGCATCGGCAAGGCCGAGGACATGCGCGGCTTCGACAGCGACGGCTATCGCTATTCCAGGGAATTGTCCGACGGCGACAAATGGTGCTTCGTTCGCGACCGGAGCGCTGAAACGGAACAGTAGCCGCACGCCCCTCGTTGATCCTTCAAGGAATGGAGGATGCGATGATGGACTTCACACCAAATCAGTGGGCTATTCTGGGGCTGGTCCTTGTCCTGGGCTGGCTGCTCGGCCTGATGTCACGATCAGGCGCGGGGAAATGGCGGCGTGCGTACGAACAGGAACATGCCGCGCGCCGCGATCTGGAAACCCAATATGAAGCGCGTGTGCAGGCGTCGAACCAGCGCATAGCGGAGCTTGAACGTTACGCCCCGCCGATCACCGCGGCGACCGCTGCTACGATCGGTGCGGCCGCGCGCGGAGAGCGGGACGATCTTTCGCTGATCCGCGGCGTGAACAATGATCTGGAGCAGCGTCTGAACGACGCCGGCGTGCATAGCTTTCGCGATGTGTCCCGTCTCGAGCCCCACGATCAGGCCGCGCTGGAGGGGCGCCTTGGTCTTGAGCCCGGCCGGATCGCGATGGAGCAATGGCCCGAACAGGCCGACATGCTTGCGCACGGCAAAGCCGAGGAACATCGCCGCGCGTTCGCCTGATCGGGACGCGCCATGACGCGCGACGTTAGACGCTATCTGTCGTTTAATGCCGCCTGCGCTGCCGCCAGCCGGGCGATCGGCACGCGATAGGGTGAGGCCGAGACATAATCGAGGCCCGTGGCATGGCAGAAGGCGATCGAGGCGGGATCGCCGCCATGCTCGCCGCAGATGCCGAGCTTGATGTCAGGCCGGGTCTGACGTCCACGCTCGGTAGCGATCTGGATGAGCTCGCCGACACCTTCCACATCCAGCGTGACGAACGGATCCTTGGCGTAGATGCCCTTGTCGACATAGACCCCGAGGAAACGCGCCGCGTCATCGCGGCTGACGCCCAGCGCCGTCTGGGTCAGGTCGTTGGTGCCGAAGGAGAAGAATTCCCCGACCTCGGCGATTTCGCCCGCCTTCAGCGCGGCGCGCGGCAGCTCGATCATCGTGCCGACGAGATATTCGATGGTGCGGCCCTTGTCAGCGAAGACGGCCGCAGCCGCCTTGTCGATCACGTCCTTCATCAGCTCAAGCTCGCGGCGCGTCGCCACCAGCGGCACCATCACCTCGGGGATTGGCGCCGCGCCGGTCTTCTCGGCCACCTGGATCGCCGCCTCGAAAATCGCACGGGCCTGCATCTCGTAGATTTCGGGATAGGTCACGCCGAGACGGCACCCACGATGGCCCAGCATCGGATTGAACTCGTGCAGTTCGGCGGCGCGGCGCTTGAGTGCCTCGATCCCGACCCCGGCAGCTTCCGCCACCTCGGCGAACTCGGCCTCGGCATGCGGCAGGAACTCGTGGAGCGGCGGATCGAGCAGCCGGATCGTGACCGGCAGGCCCGCCATGATCAGGAATATCTCGGCGAAATCGTCGCGCTGTTCCGGCAGCAGCTTGTCGAGCGCGGCGCGGCGGCCTTTCTCGTCTTCCGCCAGAATCATCTGGCGAACCAATGTGATACGGGCCGCATCGAAGAACATATGTTCAGTACGGCAAAGGCCGACGCCCTCCGCACCGAAGCTGCGCGCGACCTTGCAGTCGGCGGGTGTCTCGGCGTTGGTGCGTACCTTCAGGCCGCGGAACTGGTCGGCCCATTCCATCAGCGTGCCGAAGTCTCCGGCCAGCTCCGGCTGTACGGTCGCGACCGCGCCGATCATCACTTCGCCGGTCGATCCGTCGATCGTGATGATCTCGCCTTCCTTCACCTCGCGTCCGCCGACGCGGAACAACCTTGCTTTCGCATCGATGGCGAGCGTGCCGACACCGGACACGCACGGCCGGCCCATGCCGCGCGCCACCACGGCGGCGTGGCTGGTCATCCCGCCCCGGGCGGTGAGAATGCCCTTGGCGGCGTGCATGCCGTGAATATCTTCGGGCGAGGTTTCGACGCGAACGAGGATCACCGCGTCGCCCAGCTCGGCCCGATGCTCGGCGGTATCGGCATCGAACACCACGATGCCGCTGGCCGCGCCCGGCGAGGCTGGCAGGCCCTTGGCGACGACATCGCGCGGCGCCTTCGGATCGAGGGTCGGGTGAAGCAGCTGGTCAAGCGCGGCCGGATCGACCCGCGCGATCGCCTCCTCGCGCGTGATCAGGCCTTCGTTCGCCATGTCGACCGATATCTTGAGCGCGGCCTTGGCCGTGCGCTTGCCGGCGCGCGTCTGCAACATCCATAGCTTGCCGCGTTCGACGGTGAACTCGATGTCCTGCATATCGCGATAATGCCGCTCGAGCAGGTCGAACACCTCGGCCAGCTGGCCATAAACCTCGGGCATCGCCTCTTCCATCGAAAGCGGCTTGGCGCCGGCGGTCTCGCGGGCGACCTTCGTCAGATATTGCGGGGTGCGGATGCCGGCGACGACATCCTCGCCCTGCGCGTTGATCAAGAATTCGCCATAATAGGCGTTGTCGCCCTTTGACGGGTCGCGCGTGAACGCAACGCCGGTGGCGGATGTGTCGCCCATGTTGCCGAACACCATCGCCTGTACGTTGACGGCGGTGCCCCAATCGGCGGGAATGTCATTGAGGCGGCGATAGACCTTGGCCCGCTCGGACTGCCACGATCCGAACACGGCGCCCACCGCGCCCCACAACTGTTCATGCACGTCCTGAGGGAACGGCTTGTTCCACATCTGTTCGACCAGCGCCTTGTACTGGACGACGAGCGCCTTCCAGTCAGCGGCAGTCAGCTCGGTGTCGAGGCTGTAGCCCTTGTCTTCCTTGGCGATCTCCAGCGCTTCCTCGAACGCGCCATGATCAAGCTCCAGCACCACATCGGAATACATCTGGATGAAGCGGCGATAGCTGTCCCACGCGAACCGCTCGTCGCCCGATATCGCCGCGAGGCCAACCACGGTTTCGTCGTTGAGGCCGAGATTGAGGACGGTGTCCATCATGCCCGGCATCGAAGCGCGCGCGCCGGAGCGGACGGAAACGAGCAACGGATCGCTGGTCGAACCGAATGACTTGCCCGTGATCCCCTCGATATGCGCGAGTCCGCTGGCGACTTCGTCACGCAGAGAATCCGGGAACTGGCCGCCCTCGTCATAATAGCGGGTGCACATGTCGGTTGAGATGGTGAAGCCGGGGGGCACGGGCAGGCCGATGGACGCCATCTCGGCGAGATTGGCGCCCTTACCGCCCAGAAGGTTGCGATCCCCCTTGCCGCCGTCCGAAATACCACCGCCGAAGCGATACACGTACTGCACCATTGTCAGCATTACCTTATCCCTTACCCGCTGGCTGAACGTTAACGACTCAGGCGTTTCAAAAGCCACAGGGTGTATTGTGCATTGCAACAGATTTCAGATCAAGATGCCGATAATCCTTACCTAACAGCTTGCGTTCAGATGCCCTCTCACCACGTTGATTTCCATATTATAGTTAACGTCGCTTAGCCCTCGATCCGTGAGAAGTCCGCCACTTGGTGCACCGCCGCACGAACGCTGTCGAGCAGGGCGCGACGGGCGGCGCGCCTGACGGGGTCGGCATCGTTGACCGTCACCGTCTCGAAAAACGCATCGATCGGCGCGCGCAGGCTGGCCAGCGCCGTCATCGCGCCTTCGAAATCCTCCGCGGCGACCGCGGCAGCGGCTTTCCCCTCGGCGGCATCGAGCGCGGCGATAAGATCGGCCTCTTCTTTTTCGAGGGTGTAAGAGAGACTATCTCCCCTCCCGCTTGCGGGAGGGGCTGGGGGTGGGCCCGCGCTCTCCTCCGCCGATCCTGTTTGTGGAAAGCGAGAGCCCACCCCTTGATCCCCTCCCGCAAGCGGGAGGGGAGAGTCGACACCCTCCTTCTTCAGGATATTCGCCGCGCGCTTGTATCCGGCGAGCAGGTTCGCGCCGTCCCCGGTGGAAACAAACGCCTGCAACGCCTTCACCCGCGCGAGCAGCCGAACGAGATCATCCTCGCCCCCGAGCGCGAACACCGCATCGATCAGATCATGGCGAACACCCGCTTCGCGCTGCTGGACTTTGAGGCGGTCGATGGTAAATTTGACTAGATCGGGTATCGGATCGGGATAGCTAACACCGCCCGAATGAAATAAAGTTTCCAAGTCCGCCGATCTATAGAGATCCGTTAAGGAGATACGTATCTTTCCTTCAATGATGAGGCGAATGACGCCTAAAACGGCACGTCGAAGTGCGTAAGGATCTCTCGATCCAGAGGGACGCTCACCGATTACAAAAAACGAGTAAAGCGTATCGACCTTATCGGCCAACGAGACGAGCAACCCAATTTCGTCCATAGGCAACCCATCCGAAGGGCCTACAGGCTTATAATGATCACGAATGGCAGCCGCCACGGGTAGACCTTCAGCCTCGGCATAATACCCCCCCATGACGCCCTGAAGCTCGGGGAACTCCCCAACCATTCCGGTTACTAGGTCCGCTTTCGCAAGCTGCGCAGCTTGTCTAAGAAGCGGCTGCATCGCCTGGACTTTTACTTCAGACCAGCCAATTTTTTCTGGCAGATAATCGCCAGCGATGGCGGCAATCCGATCAGCTTTCTTCGCCAACATCCACAGGCTTTCATGGAAGACGATCTGATCGAGCTTCTTCGCCTGCTCTTCCAGCGGAACCTTCAGATCCTGCTCCCAGAAGAATTTGGCGTCCGACAGCCGCGCGGCCAGCACCTTGGCGTTGCCCGCCGCGATCGCCGTGCCGCTGTCGGTCGGCTCGATATTGGCGGTGCAGATGAAGTTGGGGGCGAGCTTCCCCTCCCCGTCGGTCAGCGCGAAATATTTCTGGTTGGTGCGCATGGTGAGCTGGATCACCTCGCGCGGGACTTCCAGAAATGCCGGATCGAAAGCCCCGAGCAGCGGCACCGGATATTCGGTAAGGCCCGCATTTTCCGCGACCAGCCCCTCGTCGGGGATCACAGATAGCCCTGCGGCGGCAGCGGCCTTGGCGGCGCCGTCGCGGATGATGTCCTGCCGCTCCTCTGCCGAGAGGATGACGTGGCAGGCGCGCAGCTTCGCCTCGTAATCGCCGGCATTGCCGATGGTGATGATGCCGGGATGATGGAAGCGATGGCCGACCGTCTCGGCGCCTGATGCGATGCCATCCACCTCGAACGGCACGACGTCGTCCCCCAGCAGCGCGACGATGCCCTTCAGCGGGCGGACCCAGCGCAGGCTGGCGGTCGACGCCGACGCCGCCCCCCAGCGCATCGACTTGGGCCACGGAAAAGCGCGGATGATCGCGGGGATGGCTTCGGCCAATAGGTCCGCCGTCGCGCGGCCGGGCTTTTCGACGATGGCGAAGAGGATGCCGTCGCGCTCGGTCAGTTGCTCGCGGGAAAGGCCAGTCTTGCGGAGAAAGCCGTCGAGCGCCTGCGGCGGCGCTGAGGTTTTCGGGCCCTTGGTTTCCTCGGAGACAGCGGCGGTCTGCTGCGGCAGGCCGCGCGCGACCAGCGCAAGACGGCGCGGCGTGGCATGGGTCTCGATCGCGTCCGCCTTGAGGCCCGCCTTTGCGATCTCATCGGCAAACAGCTTTTCGAGGTCGGCACGCGCCCTCGCCTGCATCCGCGCGGGAATTTCCTCGGAGAGGAGTTCGAGGAGAAAGTCCATCAGATCCTCTCCATCGCAGATGGCGAGGGGGACCGCCGCGCTACGGTAGTGGAGGGGCCAGGTGAGGGGCATCGCCCCTCCACCATCCCCGGATCACGTCCGGGGCTGGTCCCCCTCCCCACGCTGTGCGCAGGGATGATTTGGGTGAGGAAGCCCATCTACTTCCCCTCCCGCTTGCGGGAGGGGATTGAGGGGTGGGCATCCGATTGCCGCACATGTTTCGTCATCTGGAGAGCGGGAGCCCACGCCCGACCCCTCCCGCAAGCGGGAGGGGAGATAATGCGCCCCATCACGCTTGCCACCCATTATGCGCCATCCAGGTGGCGCAGGCGCCCTTGGCGAGTTCGCGGACGCGGCCGATATAGGCCTGGCGCTCGGCGACCGAGATCACGCCGCGCGCCTGCAGCGTGTTGAAGATGTGGCTGGCCTTGATCGCCTGGTCATAGGCGGGAAGCGGGAGCGCCGGTTCGCGGTCGAGCAATGCCCGGCATTCGTCCGCTGCCTGGGTGAACTGCTTGAACAGCGTCTCGGTGTTCGCCGCCTCGAAATTATAGGCGCTGAACTGGCGCTCATTCTCCAGGAAGACGTCGCCATAGGTGACGCCCTCATCATTGAACGCAAGGTCGTACACGCGGTCGACGCCCTGGATATACATGGCGAGGCGTTCGAGCCCATAGGTCAGCTCCCCCGCCACCGGCTTGCAATCGAACCCGCCGACCTGCTGGAAATAGGTGAACTGCGTCACCTCCATCCCGTCGCACCACACTTCCCAGCCAAGGCCCCAGGCGCCCAGCGTCGGGCTTTCCCAGTCATCCTCGACGAAGCGGATGTCGTGCCTGGCGAAATCGATGCCGATCTTCGCGAGGCTGCCGAGATACAGTTCCTGCAGGTTGGCGGGCGATGGCTTCAGGATCACCTGATACTGGTAATAATGGCCGAGCCGGTTGGGGTTTTCGCCATAGCGGCCGTCGGTCGGCCGGCGCGAGGGCTGGACATAGGCGGCCTTCCACGGATTGGGGCCGAGCGCACGCAGCGTCGTCGCCGGGTGAAAGGTGCCCGCGCCCATTTCCATGTCATAAGGCTGGAGGATCACGCAGCCTTGCTCGCTCCAGTAATCATGGAGCGTGAGGATCAGCTTTTGAAAGCTCAGCGGCTTCTGGACGGCCACAGCGGGTTCCTGTCATTGGTTTGGAGCGGCGTTTGGCGCAGCGCGCACCAACGGTCAACCTGTCAGCGCTTCATCGCCTCGTCATTCCCGCGCAGGCGGGAATGCAGTGCGACGCTCGCAAATGGATTCCCGCTTTCGCGGGAATGACGGTAGGAAGCGCGGATGCGCATTCTTCTTGCTCTCCTGATTTCCCTTCTGCCTGCCGCACTCCAGGCCAAGGCCACCGTCGCCAAGCCCGCGCTGTGGAAGGTCAGCGATGCCGACACGACGATCTGGCTGTTCGGCACCATCCATCTGCTGCGACCGGGGATCGACTGGCTGCGCGGGCCGGTGGCGAAAGCCTTCACGCACGCGGGCGAGCTGGTGGTGGAAACCGAGATCCCGGAGCCGCCCGTGGCGCAACAGGCGATCATGGCCACGGCATATGATCTGTCAGGGCCACCGCTTGCCGCAAAACTGCCAGCGGCGCTCAACGAGCGTCTGGACGCCCAGATGACGGCTTACGGCCTTCCGGGCTCGGTCTATGCCAGGGCGGACACGTGGTACGCGGCGGTGATGCTGGAATCGATAGCGTACCAGAAGCTCGGCCTTGTTTCCGAAGGCGGCGTCGATTTGCGGCTGCTGGCCGATGCGAAAAAGGCCGGTAAAAGGATCGTGCCGCTGGAAGGATTCCAGGAGCAGCTCGGCCTGTTCGATTCGCTGGATCAGGCAGAGCAGATCCAAATGCTCAAAAGCACGCTCGACGAGATCGGCGACAGCGAGAAGCACATCAATATCCTGGTCGACAGCTGGACCCATGGCGATGAAGCCGTGCTGGAACGCGCGATCAACGAGGACATGGACGATCTGCCCAAGGTTCGCGCGCTCCTGATCGACCAGCGCAATGACCGCTTCGCCGCGTGGATTGCGAAACGGCTCGACACGCCCGGCGCGGTGTTCGTCGCGGTCGGCGCAGGCCACCTGGGCGGCAAGCACAATATCCGGGCGCTGCTGGAAACGAAGGGACTGAAGGTGGAGCGGGTACAATGAAGTAACGTCACCCTGAACTTGCATTTCCGGCGCATCCCGCCTATGCGCCCGCGTTCCGCTCTGGTCATCCCTGGAGGCAGTGCGGCTGGTATAACTCAATGCGAACTGGAGACATGATATGAGCGACATGCTCACACTGTCGGCTGAGACGCGCGAACGGGCTGGCAAGGGAGCCTCCCGTGCAGTCCGTCGCGAAGGCCGCGTCCCCGCCGTGATTTACGGCAACAAACAGGAACCCCTCTCGATTCACGTCGAGGCGAAGGCTCTGGTCAAGATGCTCTCGACCGGGCATTTCATGAACAGCGTCGTGATGATCGAGGCCGGCGAAGGCGCCCCGATCCGCACCCTGCCAAAGGACGTCCAGTTCCATCCGGTCTCCGACCGTCCGCTCCATGTCGATTTCCTGCGCATCAGCGAGCATGCCAGCGTGCACGTCAATGTGCCGGTGCACTTCGTCGATGAAGAACTTTCGCCCGGCATCAAGCGCGGCGGCGTGCTCAACATCGTCATCCACGACCTTGGCCTGGTGGTGGACGCAGCCGAAATCCCGAGCGAGATCAGCATTTCGCTGAAAGGCCTCGAAGTCGGCGATTCAATCCATCTGAGCTCGGTACAGCTACCAAAGGGCGCCCAGCCCGCGGATACCGAGCATGATCTGACCCTCGCCACGATCGTCGCGCCATCCGCGCTCAAGTCGAGCGAAGGTGGTGAAACTGACGGCGAAGCGACCACCGAGGGTGAAGGCGCTTAGCGTTTTCCTTTTCGACGTCATGCCAGCGAAGGCTGGCATCCATGTCTCTATCCTGCAGAATCCGATCTGATGGAGAAAGAGATGGACCCCAGCCTACGCTGGGGTGACGGATAAGGGGCTAATCATGCAAATCTGGGTCGGCCTCGGCAATCCCGGCGCGCAATATGCGCTGCATCGCCACAATGTCGGCTTCATGGCGATCGATACGATCGCCGGGGTCCATGGCTTCGGTCCCGTCAGGAAAGGCTTTCAGGGCTGGGTGCAGGAAGGCCGGATCGGCGCCGGGAAAATCCTGCTGCTGAAGCCAGCCACTTTCATGAACGAAAGCGGCCGCGCAGTCGGTGAGGCGATGCGCTTCTACAAGCTCGATACCGGCGACGTCACCGTCTTCCATGACGAGCTCGACCTCGCGCCGTTCAAGGTGAAGGTGAAGACCGGCGGCGGCACTGCGGGCCACAACGGCCTTCGCTCGACCGAAGCCCATATCGGCAACGCCTTTCGCCGCGTACGGATCGGCATCGGCCATCCCGGCCACAAGGATCGCGTCACGCCGCACGTGCTCGGCAACTACGCCAAGGCCGAAATGGACGATCTCGCCGACATGCTGGGGGCACTCTCCGCAGAAGCAAGCTGGCTCGCCGACGGCGAGGATGCCCGGTTCATGAGCGAGGTGGCGTTGCGGTTGCAGGATTGATCCGTGCGAGACACCCATCCAGTGCCTTGACCATCGCCACCGTCCCCGCGAAAGCGGGCCACGACTTCACAAACGAAATTGGGATGTAAAATCTCAATTTGCGAATGACAGGAAGAAATAATGGGTTTTCGTTGCGGTATCGTCGGGCTTCCGAATGTGGGCAAATCGACGCTGTTCAACGCGCTGACGCAGACCGCCGCGGCACAGGCCGCGAACTATCCGTTTTGCACGATCGAGCCCAATGTCGGAAACGTCGCGGTGCCCGATTCCCGGCTCGATGCCATTGCCAGGATCGGCGGATCGGCGAAGATCGTCGAAACACAGCTCGGCTTCGTCGATATCGCCGGGCTGGTCCGCGGCGCTTCCAAGGGCGAAGGGCTCGGCAACCAGTTCCTTGGCAACATCCGCGAAGTCGACGCGATCGTGCATGTTCTGCGTTGTTTCGAGGATGACGACATCCAGCATGTCGAAAACAAGGTCGACCCGATCGCGGATGCCGAAACGGTCGAGACCGAATTGATGCTGTCCGATCTCGAAAGCCTGGAAAAGCGTGTGCCGGCCTTTGCCAAGAAGGCACAGCAGGGCGACAAGGAGTCGAGGATTGCCGCCTCGGTGCTCGGACAGGCGCTCGAATTGCTGCGTGAGGGCAAGCCCGCGCGCCTGACGCAGCCGAAGGATGACGACGAAGCGCGTGTCTTCGCGCAGGCGCAGCTGCTGACCGCAAAACCCGTATTATATGTCTGCAATGTCGAGGAAGCCTCCGCCGCCAATGGCAATGCGCTGTCGGCGCGCGTTTTCACCAAGGCGGAGGCGGAAGGCGCAAGAGCCGTCGTCGTCTCGGCCGCCATCGAAGCGGAGATCGCCACGATGGAGCCGGCCGATCGCGCCGAATTTCTCGCCGATCTCGGGCTGGAAGAAACCGGACTGACTCGCGTGATCCGCGCGGGATACGACCTGCTCCATCTCCGGACGTTCTTCACCTGCGGACCAAAGGAAGCGCGCGCCTGGACGATCGAATCGGGCAGCAAGGCGCCCCAGGCAGCCGGCGTGATCCACAGCGATTTCGAACGCGGCTTCATTCGTGCCGAAACCATCGGTTACGCGGATTATGTGACCTATAAAGGAGAAGCCGGCGCGCGCGACGCAGGTCGGCTCCGCGCCGAAGGCAAGGATTATGTCGTCCAGGACGGCGACGTGCTGCTGTTCCGATTCAACGTCTGATCCTGTGGAGAGCGCGTTGCCGGACGGGATGCGCAGGCGGCTCCGATGAAGACACTCGGGGAATATGTCGTTGGTGCCAGGGAGCGGTTCGGTGCGCACCGGGTGACGCGTGAGGAGGTGATCGACTTCGCGTCCCGCTTCGATCCCCAACCCTTCCATCTCGATGACGCGGCCGGGGCCGCCAATCCCATCTTCGGCCGCCTTTCGGCGAGCGGATGGCACACCGCCGCGATGACGATGCGCATGATCGTGGACCACGCACGCGCAAATGGCGGGTTTTCGCTGGGCTCCCCGGGGATGGACGAGCTGCGCTGGCCGAAGCCCGCCTATCCCGACGATGTCCTGAGCGTGGAAACCGAAATCCTCGAAGCGCGGCAATCGCATTCACGCCCGGAAATCGGCCTGATCAAGACCCGGATTCTTACCCGAAATCAGAATGACGAGATCGTCCTGATCATGGTCTCTACGATTCTCGTGCCCGTCACGGCCGACTGAAAACCGCTACAAAAGTCTCTGAAAAAAGAGAGCGGAAATCCATTCGGATCGCCGCTCTCCCTTTTCGATTGTTACAAGCGTATAACTTGCACCGTCTCTTAATGTTTTACGCCTGCCCAGACATTCCGATAGGCCAGGAAACCCAGGGCGGTCGCGATCAGCAGGAAGATGACGATCGCGATACCGGCACGGTGACGGGCTTCCAGCTTCGGCTCCGCCGTCCAGACCAGGAACGCCGACACATCCTGCGCCATCTGGTCAACGGTCGCCTTTGTGCCATCCGAATAAGTAACCTGTCCTTCCGCCACGAGCGGCGGCGGCATGGCTACGTTGAGGTTGGCGAAATATGGATTGTAGTGGAGCGAAGGCGGTGTCTTCGTGTCCGGGAATTCCTGCAACAGCTTGGCGGGCTGCGCCTGATAACCGGTCAGCAGCGAGTGCACATAGGCTGGACCTTCATGGCGCGCCTTGGTGATGAGCGACAGATCCGGCGGAAGCGCGTTGTTATTGGCAGCACGCGCCGCCGTCTCATTGGCGTAGGGCGACGGGAATTTGTCGGCCGGGGTGGCTTTGCGGGTCGCCGGTTCACCAGTCTCGGGATTGATCGAAGGAACCTCGATCGCCCACTGCTTGGCGATCGCCTTCACTTCAGGCCCGGTAAAACCGATTTCTTCCAGATCGCGGAACGCAACCAGCCGAAGCGAATGACAGGCCGAACAGACTTCTTTGTATACCTGGAAGCCACGCTGAACCTGCTGCCGGTCGAAGCGGCCAAACGGACCGTCGCTCGCTAGGTGCAGTTCCTTCGGATGAAGATGGAATTCATGCTCCGCCGTTGGCATTGGCGGATCGCTTACAAAGGAGATCGCGCCGGTGAGAGCGGAGAAGAGGAGGATGGCAACGAAAGCCAGTCCAGCGAGAATGCCGAGAAGACGGACCATGACCCTGTTGTTCCTCTTAGTGCGCCGACGCCGATGAGGCGGCGATTGGGGACGTTTCATCCGCATGGCCGAGCACGGCCTCGGTTATCGATCCCGGCAATGGCAGTGGCCGTTCGAGCTTGGAGAGCAACGGCAGAATGATCAGGAAATGTGCGAAATAATATGCAGCCGCTATCTGACTGATCATTACGAACGGTTCTTCTGCCGGTGATCCGCCGCAATAGCCAAGGACCAGCACGTCGATACACAGGATCCAGAAGAACTGCTTGAAGCGTGGACGATAGTTGCCCGAGCGCACCGGCGAATTATCCAGCCACGGCAGGAAGAACAGCAGGATGATCGAGCCAAACATGGCGATCACGCCCAGCAGCTTGGCCGGAATGCCGAATATATCGACGGTGAACGCACGCAGGATCGCGTAGAACGGCCAGAAATACCATTCCGGGACGATGTGCGCCGGCGTCGAGAGTGGGTTTGCCGGAATATAGTTATCCGGATGGCCCAGCATATTCGGTGCGAAGAACAGCATCAGCGCGAAAATGGTCAGGAAAACACCCAATCCGAAACCGTCTTTCGCCGTGTAATAAGGGTGGAATGGAACAGTATCCTGCGGACCCTTGACCTCAACGCCGGTGGGATTGCTCGATCCCGGAATATGTAGCGACCAGATGTGCAGGATGATGACGCCCGCGATCACGAACGGCAGCAGATAGTGGAGCGAAAAAAAGCGGTTCAACGCCGCATCATCTGGAGCGAAACCACCAAGCAGCCAGGTCTGGATCGTCGGGCCCACCAAAGGAATTGCCGAGAACAGACCAGTAATAACCTTTGCACCCCAGAAACTCATCTGCCCCCAGGGGAGCACATAGCCCATAAACGCTGTCGCCATCATCAGCAGGAAGATGACGAGCCCGAGCAGCCACACCATCTCGCGCGGCGCCTTGTAAGAACCGTAATAAAGCCCGCGAAAAATGTGAAGATAGACGACGATGAAGAACATGCTCGCGCCGTTGGCGTGCGCATAACGCAGCATCCAGCCCGAATTCACATCCCGCATGATGTGTTCGACGGAGTCGAATGCCACACCCGCGTTGGCGGCATAATGCATTGCCAGTACGATACCGGTGATGATCTGAATGCCGAGGGCGGCACCCGCCAGCACGCCGAAGTTCCAGAAGTAATTGAGGTTGCGCGGCACCGGATAACCGGCGCCAACCGCGTTGTAGACCAGCCGCGGCAAAGGCAGGCGCTGGTCGACCCACTGCATCAACGGGTGCTTGGGTTCGTAATGCTTGGCCCAGGGAAAGCTCATCTTATCCTACCTCACCCGACCTTGACGACAGTGTCTGACGTGAAACTATATTCCGGTACTTCCAGATTTTTCGGTGCCGGCCCCTTACGAATGCGCGCAGCGGTATCATAGGTCGATCCATGGCAGGGGCAGAAATATCCGCCGAACACGCCGCGTGTCTCGCCCTCACCTGCGCCCAACGGCACGCAACCGAGATGGGTGCACACGCCCATGGTGATCAGCCATTGCGTATGGCCGGCCTTTGTACGCTCAGCCAAAGTCTGGGGGTCACGCAACTCGCTCAGCGGCACTTTTTCAGCTTCCGCAATCTCCTTCTTCGTGAGATGGCGGATGAACAGCGGCTGCTTGCGGAAGATCGTCTTGATTGCCTGCCCCTCCGCGATCGCGGATATATCGACATCGATCGACGCCAGCGCGAGCACGTCCGCGGACGGATTCATCTGCGTGATCAGCGGGTAAAGCACGGTCGCCGCGCCGACGCCCGCGACGCTTACCGCCGCTATATTAATGAAATCCCGGCGCCGGGCACCTTCAACGCCCGGCAATTCTTCCTGGGGAGCCACTGCATGTTCGCCCGTCACCATTCGAATGCCCTTGCTATCACCTTCAGGAGCGTGATCCAGAATCGAAAAGAATGATCGATCCCCGACACGCATCACCGTCCGGACCCCCCGACGGTTGGGCGCTGATAGCCTCGCTTTGAGCGATTTGCCAACATCGATTTTCGCGTCTTGTGGCACTGCACACAAATTGCCTAGTGCGAGAACATGAGAATAGCCCTGTTCCAGCCCGATATTCCCGGCAATGTCGGTACGATTTTGCGGCTTGCGGCGTGCTTCGGGGTGGCGGTCGATATCATTGAGCCTTGCGGTTTTCCATTTGCGGACAGAGCGTTAAAGCGCGCCGGGATGGATTATGCCGCCCAGGCCGAGGTTCAGCGGCACCAGGATTGGGATGCGTTTCGCACCGCCGCAAAGGGAAGGCTCGTGCTGCTCTCCACCAAAGGGAAGCTGACGCTCGATCGCGGCGATTTTCAGCCTTGCGATACGCTGGTCATGGGATCTGAGTCCGCCGGCGCGCCCGATTATGTCCACCGGCATGCGTCGCAAATCCTGAGAATCCCTCTCCGCGACGGATTCCGCTCCTTGAATGTCGCCGTCGCAGCGGGCATCGCGCTCCACGAGGCGCTGCGCCAGACGGGAGAATTGCCGCGATGATCGAACTGGATGCCGAACAGGGTGCAGCGCGCCAATGGTTCGAATCCCTGCGCGACCGGATCTGCGCCGCGTTCGAAGCGATCGAGCGCGACGCAGGCAGCGATGCCGTTTTCACCTATCGCCCGTGGAATCGCGACGATGATCCCAGGGCGGCGGGCGGCGGGGGCGTCCAGGGCTTGATGAAAGGCAAGATATTCGAAAAGGTCGGCGTCAACGTCTCTACCGTCGGCGGCAATTTCGCGCCCGAATTCGCCAAATCGATCCACGGCGCAGGCGAAGACCCGCGATTTTTCGCTACGGGCATCAGTCTGGTCGCGCATATGGCGAATCCGCATGTGCCCGCCGTTCACATGAACACGCGATTCCTCGTGACGTCGAAGCGGTGGTTTGGCGGAGGGGCCGATCTGAACCCGCCGATTCCCTATGATCAGGACACCGCGGACTTCCACGCCGCTTTGAAGCGCGCGTGTGACGGGCATGATCCGAATTACTATCCCCGCTTCAGGGAGTGGGCGGACGAGTATTTCTGGATCCCTCACCGCAAGGTCCACCGTGGCGTTGGCGGCATCTTCTATGATCATCTCGAAGGGGATTTTGATGCGAATTTCGCCTTCACGCGCGCGGTGGGCGAATCTTTCCTGGAAATTTTCCCGCACATCGTCCGCCGCCGCATGGAAACCCCGTCGACCGATGAGGATCGCGCGCGGATGCTTGAATTCCGGGGACGATATGCCGAATTCAACCTGGTCTATGATCGGGGCACGCTGTTCGGCCTGAAGACCGGCGGAAATATCGACGCGATCCTGATGAGCCTCCCCCCCGTCGCGACATGGGCCTGACTCCTGTCGCAAAGGGCGGTCTGGCAGCGATCGTCACATCGCTGGAGATGACCAGCCGCCCCGTCCCAAGGCCGATGCCTGCCTCGCCCTTCCGGCTGATCCGCTGGAAAACGCCCGAAATTTCGAAATATCGCGCGCTCTTTCAACGGGTGGGCGCACCATGGCTGTGGTATTCGCGGCTGGCGATCACGGATGCGCAATTGAGCGCCATCATCCACGATCCCCGCGTTGAGATTTTCGCTGCCGTGGATGCCGCAGGGATCGAGGTGGGTATGCTGGAACTTGATTTCAGACAGCCGCACAGTTGCAAACTTTCCTATTTCGCGCTCATTCCGGAACTGACGGGAAAGGGACATGGCCGCTGGCTGATGGCCCATGCTCTCGCCATGGGATGGCGCAAGGGGATAGAGCGTCTGTGGGTACATACCTGCACGCTCGACCATCCGTCAGCGCTCAACTTCTACCTTCGATCGGGCTTCCGTGCGTTCCAGCGCGAGATTGAAATCTTTTCGGATCCACGGGTTTCGGGGCTTTTACCGCGCGAAGCCGCGCCTCACGTTCCGCTCCTCGACGCCGAAAGCTGAACATAGAGCCGGGCAAGGAAGATCGACCAGAACGCGGCATAGATCGAACTGAACGCGGCCATCAGTATTGCGACGAGCACGGGCGCCAGGTCCGGTGCCTGAATGAGCCTCGCCAGAATGATGAGCACCGATCCGCCCGCCAGCTCGATTACCGCGCTCAAAAAGATATAAAGCGCGAAATTTATGAAGATCAGCCCCGCGATACGCAGGGCGTTCCCCCGCGTCAGGGCCAGAGTCTGCTTCAGCGTATCGACGACGGACAGCTCGCGATCCGCCAGCGTTGGCCACAGCACCGCCAGCCGGATACCGATCCATGCGAAGATCGGCACCATCGCCGTGGCCAGAAGGATTGTACTGGAGCGCTGGTCGAACTTCAGGAGCATGGCAATAACGCCCACGACCAGAAGCGTGGCCGTTATGCCGGCGGCCATCAGCAGGCCGATCCCGATCGCGCGCGGCATCAGCCTTATGGCGTCGCGCAGAACATCGGCGACGCTTACGCCGGAGCGCAATGCGATCCGGCTGATCGCGATGTTCCCGATCATCATCAGGAGCAGAGCTGGAAGCCCCCATATCAGCCAGGGTCCCGGCTCGACTCTCGTTCCGGGTGGGTGATCGGGGACGATAAATGCAAACGCCAGTGTGCCGAGGCCGAATGTTGCGAAGGCCAACGGCAGAAGCAACGCGCTTTCCCGCCGGATAAAGGCCAGCGTATCATCCCAGACCGCGGTTAACGACAAACCCGCCATGATTTTTGCGTCCTCCTGTTTCGGCGTCCTATCGGCAGGGCATCGACTGCGCAATGAATAGCCTTGATCGTGCTGCATTTGCACGACAGAGGATCACCATGGACCACAGTTCGCTGTCCGGGATCGAATGGCGCCACGCGGAAAACCCCGTCGACTACGCCGCAGCGGTAGCATTGATGGAGGAACGCGTCGCGGCGATCAGGGCGCATGGCGCGCCGGAACTCGTATGGCTGCTGGAGCACCCCGCGCTATACACTGCCGGTACGAGCGCCGATCCCGCCGAACTGCTCAATGCCGATCGCTTTCCGGTCTACAAGAGCGGTCGCGGCGGCCGCTATACCTATCATGGTCCCGGTCAGCGGATCGGCTATGTGATGCTCGATCTCGAAAAGCGGGGTCGCGACATCCGGCGCTACGTGAATGCCATGGAGCAATGGGTGATCGCTTCGCTCGGTGATCTGGGTGTTTCCGCGCGGCAGGAGCCGGGGCGCATCGGCATATGGACGGGGCATGGTCCAGACGAAGCCAAGATTGGCGCGATCGGGGTCAGGGTCAGACGATGGGTCACGATGCATGGCTTCGCCGTGAACGTCAGCCCGGATATGGATCATTTCGGGGGGATCGTGCCATGCGGGATCGCCGACTATGGCGTGACGAGTCTTGAAAAACTTGGTCTCGTGAACGCAGGCGGGCTACTGGACCAAGCACTGAAGAACAATTTTGAAGGATTTTTATCCGCCCTCGATGATGGTGTTGTTCGTTCTTGAGGCCAATATACTTTACGGATAGGATTTATCGGATTGGTCACGCGAAAATGCGGATCAGTTCAACGCGCGATTAGGGAGCTATATATGCGGTTTTTCGGCACCAGAACGGTTGCAACGGTAATGATCGTGGGCGCTGCCCTCGCCGTATCGGCGTGCGGCAAAAGCTCGACGGACACGGTCGACAACAGCACGGTTACCGGCATGAACGGATCGATGGAAGGCACGACAAACGACATGTCCACCATCGACAGCGAAACCGGCAATGTCGTTCCTGATGCCAATGCGACAGATCCCGCCGCTGCTGCCGACAACGCAACTGCCGACAACAGCACCGGCAACGCGATGTAATTTCCCGATAGTTGGGAAAAGGGCCGTTTGTTTACCAGGCGGCCCTTTTTGCGACGGAATACAGATATTAATCCGGAGACGATGTTGTTCTTTTCCCGTGCGCGCTGCAAAAGACGATTGTGAACGCAGCGAACAAATTAGAATAGATTCAAAGGGAGAGATTATGGGCCTGTGCATGCAGCGATCTGCCGCAATCCTGATGATGAGTGTCGCGACATTCGTCACTGCCCAGCCCGCCTCGGCCTATCTCTACTGGACGATGCCTGATCTATCAGGCCCCCCTGTACGCGGAGATGAACAGGGAATCTTCCTGCCCATGCCGGGCGCCAGACCCGCCGAAATTCAGGCCAACATGGTCTGGACCTTGCGCGCCGCGCTGAACGTCGCTGCCTTGCAGTGCCAGTTTTCCACGCCGCTGCGCACGGTGCCGAACTACAACACGCTTCTGAGCCAGCACAAGACCGAGCTGGCCGGGGCGCTCACCGCGATCACGGCCTATTTCAAACGAGTGCAGCCAAAGAGCTGGCAACGGGCGGTGGATAGCCACACCACGCGCATCTATAATGGCATGTCCACGATGCATGCCCAGCTCAGCTTCTGCGAAACCGCATCAAAGATTGGCCGGATCGCACTCTCTGAAAAGCGCGGCTCCCTGTATCAGACTGCCGGGCGCTACATGAGCGAAGTGCGCAACAGCCTGATACCTGTCGGGGACCGGATGTTCGCCTTCCGACCCGGCCAGGTCAGCGCCAATTTCTATATGCCGCCGCTAAACGATGCCTGCTGGGACGGCAGAGGCAATCTCAAGAAGAAATGCTGGCCCCGCGCCTGACGGGTCTAACGCAGGCCGAGATATTTGTGCGACTGCACGGATAACCGCCATCCGGGATTATCCAGCACGAAGGCCGCGGCCGCGGCCTCGTTTGCTGCGCGATCCGCCGAATCCATTGGCTGAATGAGATGATGGGCGAAATCCCAACGCGCGATGGCCTGCATGTCGAGCGCAGGCTGCGGCCACACGACCTTCACTTCCTGCCCGGATCGCTGCACGACGTCGCTGCCGGCCTTCGGGCTGATACACAACCAGTCGATGCCATCGGGCGCGGCGATCGTCCCATTGCTCTCCACCGCGATTTCGAAACCCCGACCCTTGAGCGCGGCAATCAGCGCATCATCGAGCTGGAGCATGGGCTCGCCGCCGGTAATTACCGCGAAAGGCGATTGGGCGCTGTTCCAGATTGAAAGCGCCCGCGCGGCGACGCCGTCCGCATCGTATCTTCCGCCGCCATCACCATCCGTTCCGACGAAATCGGTATCGCAGAACTGGCAGATCGCCTTCTCCCTGTCGGCCTCACGCCCGGACCAGAGGTTGCATCCGGCAAAGCGAATGAAAACAGCGCGACGCCCCGCCTGCATCCCTTCACCCTGCAAAGTGAGGAACATTTCCTTGATCGCGTAGCCCGCCATCAGGGCTTCGCGGCATAGTGCGTAGGATCAGCCAATCCGGCATCCTCAAAGCCGCGCGATCGAAGGCGGCAGCTGTCGCAAAACCCGCAATGCTCGCCCAGGGGCGTCGGATCATAGCATGACCAGCTCATTCCAGCATCCAGGCCAAGGCGATCCGCCTCGCGCGCGATATCGGCTTTGCGCATGTCGAGCAGCGGAGCGTGGATCGTGAAGCTATCGCCTTCCACGCCAGCCTTTGTCGCCAGGTTGGCCATGGCCTGGAACGCGTTGAGGAAGTCGGGCCGACAATCCGGATAGCCGGAATAGTCCAGCGCGTTTATTCCGATGAAGATATCGCGCGCGCCCACGGCTTCCGCCCATCCGAGCGCTACGGAAAGGAAAATGGTATTGCGTGCCGGCACATAGGTGATGGGAATCCCCTCACCCACGCCGGTTTTGGGTACGTCTATGTCGGCGGTGAGCGCTGATCCGCCAAAGCGGGTCAGGTCCAGCGGGAGGACGACATGGCGGACCGCGCCAAGCGCCGTCGCGATTTTTGTCGCCGCGGTAAGTTCGATCGAGTGACGCTGGTTATAGTCAATCGTCAGCGCGAACAATGGACGCCCGGCCGCGCGGGCAATCCCCGCAGCGACCATCGAATCGAGGCCGCCCGAAAGCAGGACCACCGCCGCGCCGGGCCCGTTTGGTTGATTGGAATGCATCATGTGCCGCTAATATTGGTCGCCACGCAGCGCAAGCCAGCCCTCTGCCAAAAAAATCGGGTATCATCGAAAAAATTGGCCGCGCCTCTTTCGAGGGCGGCCAGGTGAGGCTTTTCAGCCTGCTAGGGAGAAGCTGCCGAACACGGCACCTACATCCGTTTAACGCGACCATGGTAAATATTTAATGAACGTGCGGTTCAGCAGCCTGTCAGGGACGGACGCGCGCGGTCTGGTCGCCGCATACACCCGTACGGCGCGCCTCGGCCTCGAACGCGAAAGGCGCATTGCCAGCTATGCCCTGGCTGTTGATCTGTACCAGTCGGGAAGTTTCCACCGCCAGCGAGGTACGCCCCCATCCGGCGCCCGGGCAGCTATAATGTATGGTGGCCTTCTGCGCTTCGTCCTCGATCACCAGCCGGGAACACGCAATGCCAGGATGCGCCAGCTGGATGAGCGGCAATATATCCTTGAGGCAAATCGATTTCACGGGTCCGTCGGCATATTGGATTCGCCAGTTGCCCGGCGTTACGCTCGAGGATATCACCAGGGAGGATGTCTTGCTGAATTTGGCAGGCGCGGCATTGGCGACAACGCTCCCCCCGGCGGCACAGGTCGCTAAAAGCATCAACAGTGAAATACGCCCAAGCATGTACGCAACTCCGCTTATCAGCGGTCGCCTTAGCATAGCATTGGTTAAGGACGAATGGACCAGGAATTCGCGGGGGCACTCAGAACTCGTCTGGCTCCACGTCGAAACTCTTGGCACAGAACGCGCAGTCCACCCGGATCTTGCCTTCATCGCTGACCATGGCCGCCCGTTCGTCCGAGGGAAATCGTCCGATAACGTTACGGATATGACCAAGATCACAGCGGCAGCCGCGGGTGAAGGGTGAAAGCGGCGCGATCCGAACTTCGCGCTCCTCGTTGAACAGGCGCCACAACAGGTTCTTGAGCGGGAGTGCCGGATCGAGCAGCTCTTCGGGTTTCACCGTCACGCCAAGGGCGCGGACATGTTCCCATTCCGGATGATCCAGCCGCGTGTGGATGCGCTCGCGGCCATCCTCTCCCTCCGGAAGATGCTGGATCAGCATTCCGGCTGCATAATGATGCTGCGTCGCCGTCTTGCCGATTGCGAGCCGAACAAGGCTCGGGATCTGTTCGGATTGACTGAAATAATTCTCCGCGGCCTCCCCAAGGGAAGCACCTTCCAGCGGAACAATCCCCTGATATCGTTCCCCGGTCAGGGCCTGATCGAAGGTGATGGCGAGGTAGCCCTTGCCGAACAAGGCGAACAGCGAAGGATCGGCCGGCGCTTCGGCCAGCCGGTCTGGATCATGGCGCAGATAGCCGCGCAGTTCGCCGTTCTTGTAGTCGCACACCAACAGGTCGATCACCCCGCCCTGCGTCTGCGCCTGGATCGTCAACTGCCCTTCCGCGTTCTTCAACGTCGAGCCGAGCAGCGCCGTCAGAACCAATGCTTCGGTAAGGACACGTTCGATAACCGGCGGATATCCGTGGTTCGCAAGAATTTCGTCAAGCACTGGCCCGAGACGCACCAGTCGCCCACGCGCATGCCGCGCTGCGATCGTGAAACCAAGCGCTTCATCGATCTCCCGCGAGGCGAAGCCGTTCGAAAGCGTCAAATCAGCAACTCCATTTGCCCCCCGCCTATAGTAACGGGGCGCGATATCAACGGGCAAAAGATAGGAACCGCGGGCAGAAACTCAACCAACCTGGCCGAAACACCAGCGCAGCACAGCCTTCTGGGCATGCACCCGGTTTTCAGCTTCGTCCCACACCGCCGACTGCGGCCCGTCGATCACCGAATCCGTCACTTCCTCCCCGCGATGGGCAGGCAGGCAATGCAGGAATATGGCCTTCGGATCAGCAACGGCCATGATCGCGGGCGTCACCTGATACGGCATCATCGCCGCCAGCTTCTGTTCCGCATGGTTCTGCCCCATCGAGATCCACGTATCGGATACGACGACATCCGCGCCCGCCGCCGCCCGCAAGGGGTCCCGCTCGATCTGGATGACGGCGCCGCGCGCCGCCGCGGCCGCGATGATGTCCGGCGACGGATCATAGCCTTCAGGACAGGCGCAATGCACTTCGAATCCCAGCAGCCCGCCCGCCTCGATGATGGAATGCAGTACGTTGTTGCCATCGCCCAACCACGCCCATTTGGTGCCGGCCAGCCTGGAGCGCCATTCGATAACCGTCATCATGTCCGCCATGATCTGGCAGGGATGGCTGTGATCGGTCAGGCCGTTGATCACCGGCACGGCGGCGTGCTCGGCCATCTCGACGATCTTGGCGTGATCGTTGGTACGGATCATGATCGCGTCGACGTAGCGGGACAGCACGCGCGCGGTGTCGGCGATGGTCTCACCACGACTGAGCTGCATGGCAGCGCCGTCCAGCACGATCACCTGTCCGCCCAGCTGACGCATCGCCATCTCGAACGAAACGCGGGTACGCGTGGAATTCTTTTCAAAGACCATGGCGAGCGTGTGCCCGGCCAACGGTGTATCGGCGTCGGCCTTGCCCTTCGGCCAGCCCTTGCGCGCGTCCTTGCGGGCGATTGCGTCATCGAGCATCGCAGCGATTGCATCGCCGCCTGCGTTTGAAAGATCGAGAAAATGCCTGATCATATCGTTCCCCTGCCGACGCCATAACAACGGCATATTGCAGTTCGAATCTCTCCTGAGATCCTGTCTGCGGACGTTGGCGGTGCCATTCTAGGAAGGTTGCGGCGCCTCGAAGCTCCGGGCTCCCGCAGCCAGTCGCTCGAAGAAATCGGCGACATGGCTGTCCTCGATCACTAGCGGCGGCAGCACGCGGACGACATTGTCGCCAGCCGCGACCGTCAGCAATCCGTGGTTATCGCGAAGATGCGCCACGAATGCGCGGCTGTCGGATCTCAGCTTGAGGCCCAGCATCAGCCCCTTGCCACGGACGCTTTCGAACAGCTCGTCGTAGTTCGGAATCATCTGCTCGAGCCCGGCGCGAATACGTTCGCCCATCTGCTCGACATGTTCGAGGAAACCCGGCTCGGTAATGACATTCATCACCGCCTCGCCTGCCGCCATCGCCAGCGGGTTGCCGCCATAGGTGGAGCCATGCGTGCCGAACACCATGCCCTTGGCCGCTTCTTCGGTCGCCAGGCAGGCTCCCAGCGGAAAGCCGCCGCCAATACCCTTCGCGCTGGCCAGGATATCCGGCGTGATGCCGTAATGCTCATAGGCCCAGAGCTTGCCGGTGCGCGCATAGCCGCACTGGACCTCGTCTAGGATCAGCAACAGACCATGCTTGTCGCACAGCGCGCGCAGGCCCGTCAGAAACTCCGGCGTAGCGGGAGAGATGCCGCCTTCGCCCTGAATCGGCTCCACCAGAAAGCCCGCCGTATTGTCATCGATCGCCGCCTCGGCACCCGCCAGATCGTTGAACGCGACGACCTCGAACCCGGGAAGCAACGGTTCGAACCCTTCGCGCATCTTCGGCTGGTTGGTTGCCGAGATCGTGCCAAGCGTCCGGCCATGGAAAGCGTTGGCAAAGCTGATGATCTTGTGCCGCTCCGGCGCGCCATTGGCATAATGGAAGCGCCGCGCGGTCTTGATCGCGCATTCGACCGCCTCCGCGCCGGAATTGGTGAAGAACACGGTATCAGCAAAGCTGCTATCGACGATCCGCTGTGCGAAATGCTCGCCCTGCGGGCTGCCGTAGAGGTTGGACACGTGCATCAGCGTCGCGGCCTGGTCGGCAATCGCCTTCACTAGCGCTGGATGGCCGTGGCCCAGGATGTTGACCGCGATGCCGCTTGCAAAGTCCAGATATCGCTCGCCATTCTCGCCGATGAGATAGCTTCCCTCGCCTCGCACGGGACGCACACCAGATCTCGGGTAAACGGGCATGAGAGCGGTGATCGTCATCGGCCGTGCCTTTCTTTGCCGGAACGCAAAAAGGCGGCCCTCCGGCCGCCTGTCGGAGCGCGCTTCTATCGACTTGCGCGAAGTCTAACAACCCCCTGCTTTCGGGGCGGTTAAGCCTTGAGCTTCCAGCCGCTCGCCAGCAGCGCGTAGCAGAAAATGCCGAAAACGATGTTGACCCCGAGCAGGACGAGCGCGCCGATCAGAATGGGCGAATCAGCGACGCCGAGGAACCCGTAGCGAAAGCCGGAGATTATATAGAAAAACGGGTTCGCGTGGCTGATCGCGCGAAAGGCGGGCGTCAGGTGATCGGCCGAATAGAACGTGCCGGACAGAAGGGATAATGGCTGTACGACGAAATTCGTCACCGCCGCGGCATGGTCAAACTTGTCGGCCCAGATCGACGTGACGACGCCAAGCAAGGCAAGCAGGATCGAGCCCATCAGCCCGAACCAGATCACGGCCCAAAAATGGACGGGAATGACGTGAACGCCCGGCCAGAAGATCATCGCAAGCCATACCGCCGCACCGACGAGTATCGCGCGCGTCACCGCTGCGCCCACCAGGGCAGCGAGCAGCTCGGCGGTTGAAATGGGCGGCATCAGGAAATCGACGATAGTCCCCTGCATCTTGCCGACGAGCAGCGCGAAGCTGGAATTGGCGAAGGCATTCTGCATCATCCCCATCATGATCAGGCCGGGTGCAACGAAATCAGCGAAGTGATGCCCCATCACCATCCGGCTTCCACGGCCCAGGGCCACCGAGAAAATCACGAGGAAAAGCAGAGTCGTCAGGGCCGGCGCCCAAATCGTTTGGAGTTGGACCTTGAAGAAACGCCTCACCTCCTTGATATAGAGACCACGCAACCCTCCCCAGTTGATGAACGGGATCACCGGCACGCCCTTTGGCGGCAGGGGCGGGTAGGCAGAAGATTTTTGAATGGGCTGGTCGCTCATGCGCCAGTCGATTAGGGAACGGTGGCGTGGTTCGCAAGGCGGATCACGCCGCCATGGCTTTCAAGGAGTTTCAATGTCCTGGACCGACGAGCGCATCGAGCAGCTCAGAAAAATGTGGGAAGGCGGGATGACCGCAAGCCAGATCGCCGAGGAGCTGGGCGGTGTGAGTCGCAATGCTGTAATCGGCAAGGCGCACCGCCTTGGCCTGCAATCGCGGCCATCGCCAGTGAAACCCGTCGATGCCAGCGGCGCTGGCGCCGGCGATACGCCCCGCCCGGTCCGTGCGGCCCCGCCTCCGCTCGCCGCGCAACCCGCGCCGGCGCCGCGCCCGGCCCCAGCGGCCGCGCCCGCACCGCCGCCAACGCCGGCTGCCGCATCGTCGGACGACCTGCCTCCTGTGCCGCAGGCGCCGCCTCAGCAGATGATTCGCTCGATCGGCCCCGGCGGCTTTCAGCGCTCGCTCCCTGGCGAGCATCAGGCGCCGTCAACGCCCGCGCCGCCGCGCCGGCTGGTCCCGGCCAAGCCCTCCGCCGAAATCGCGGACAAGACCAGCCTGCTGGATCTGTCGGACAAGATTTGCAAATGGCCGCTCGGGCATCCGGGCGAGCCGGATTTTCATTTCTGCGGCAATCCGATCAATCCCGGCTTTCCCTATTGCCTGGATCATTGCTCGGTCGCGTATCAGGCGCAGCTGCCGCGTCGCGATCGCCGTCCGCCGCCGCCTTTGCCTTACGGCGGCCCTCGCGTCCGCTAAAGCATGGATTGCCGGAGTTAAGGTTCAGCCCTTCTCCGGCAAAAATCCCATCGGCCCATGGCCACCTCCGAGTCCGGGCGCCGCGATCAACGCCTGGCGCACATAAGCCCGCGCGCGCGTGATGGCGTCAGGCAATGCCATTCCGGCAGCAAGGCCCGTCGCAATGGCGCTGGCGAGCGTGCAGCCCGTCCCGTGACTATGCCGGGTATCGATTCGCGTGTCTTTCCAGCGTGTTTCGATGCCATCGGCCGCAATCAAACGGTCGATGATGTGATCGCCAGCCGCGTGACCACCCTTGACCATGATGGCCGTGCCGAATTTTTTCGCGAGGGCAAGCGCATCGCCGCTCCCTGCCGTAAGCGCGTCGAGTTCCGGCAGGTTGGGCGTAGTAACCGTTGCGATCGCCATCAGCCGACCAAAGGCCGCGATCGTTTTCGCATCGGCCAGCACCGAACCGCTCGTCGCCACCATCACCGGATCGAACACGATCGCGATTCCACGCATGGTCTCAAGCACCTCGGCAACCGCATGGGCCGTTTGCGCTGATCCGATCATGCCGATCTTTACGGCATCAACGCCGATGTCGCTGACGACGGCATCGATCTGCGCGAGCACCATTGCCGTCGTCACCGGCTCGACGGCCGTGACACCCAAGCTGTTCTGGGCGGTGATCGCTGTGATGGCGGTCATACCGTGCCCCCCCAGCATGGCGACGGTCTTCAGGTCGGCCTGGATCCCGGCGCCCCCGCCCGAATCAGATCCCGCGATGATCAGAACGCGGGGGATCAAGCGACCGCCTTCACGGCCTCGCAGATTTGATCCACCAGCGTTTCGACCAGTTTCGGATCTTCGCCTTCAGCCATGACGCGGATCAGCGGTTCGGTCCCGGACTTGCGGATCAGCAAGCGGCCCTTGCCGGTGAGCTTACCCTCGGCGTCAGCGATCGCCTTCTTCACGGTCACATCCTCAAGCGGCTGGCCGCCGCCAAACCGGACATTCTTCAGCAATTGCGGCAGCGGATCGAATTGATGCAGCAGCGTACTGGAACGTTCGCCGCTTTCGACCAGTTCCGCCAATATCTGCAGCGCAGCCACCAGCCCGTCGCCGGTCGTGGCATGGTCGGACATGATGATGTGGCCGGACTGCTCCCCGCCGATATTATAGCCCTGGGCGCGCATGGTCTCGACTACGTAGCGATCGCCCACGGCGGCGCGGACGAGCCCGAGGCCCTTGCCCGTGAGGAAACGCTCGAGCCCGAGGTTGGACATGACCGTCGCCACGATTCCCCCGCCCTGGAGAAGACCGCGCCGCGCCCAGGATGTCCCGATCAGGGCCATCAACTGATCGCCGTCGATGATGGCGCCCTTGTCGTCGACCAGGATCAGGCGATCCGCATCGCCATCGAGCGCGATGCCGATATGTGCGCCGGTCTCGACAACCTTCGCCTGGACCTGCGCCGGATCGGTAGAACCGCATCCATCATTGATATTGATGCCATTGGGCGACACGCCGACCGCAATGATCTCGGCACCCAGTTCCCATAGCGCCGAGGGCGCGACCTGATAGGCCGCGCCATTTGCGCAATCGATCACGATCTTGAGCCCATCGAGACGAAGCTGTTCCGGAAAGGTCGACTTCGCCGAATGGATATATCGCCCGCGCGCATCCTCGATACGGCGCGCACGGCCTATGTCAGGGGCGGCAGCCAGCGCCGGCGACTTCGCCATCAGCGCTTCGATCGCCATCTCGTCCGCGTCGGAAAGCTTGTAGCCGTCCGGACCGAACAGCTTGATGCCGTTATCGGCGAAAGGATTATGGCTGGCCGAAATCATCACGCCGAGATCGGCCCGCATTGAGCGCGTCAGCATGGCGATCGCCGGCGTTGGCATCGGCCCTACCAGCACGACGTCCATGCCTACGCTGGTAAAGCCGGCGACAAGCGCCGACTCCATCATATAGCCCGAAAGCCGTGTATCCTTGCCAATGACGACCCGATGGCGATGGTCTCCGCGCAGGAAGCGCGTGCCGGCGGCCTGCCCCACGCGCATGGCCACTTCGGGCGTCATTGGTGCTTCGTTGGTCCGGCCGCGAATGCCGTCTGTGCCGAAATAGCTGCGTGCCATGCCTCATCCCTGCTGGACTCGTCAGCAGGCCCTTAGCGGGTCAGAACGCCCAACGCCAGATTCCGGCTGGCGGTCCGCCAAGCACAGGATGCGCCCAGGTAGCGATGACCAGCAAAGCCAGTCCGCCGAGTAGCGCGGTCCAGCCAGGCCAGATTTCTCGCCACGCGATTCGTCCCCCGAATTGACCGGCAAATGGCAGGAACGCGGTGCGATCCATCCAGCTTTTCCAGCGCGTGCCTTGCAAGGCCAGCTTCTTGGCGTCCTGACCCAATGCGCCGACCAGCGAGAGCAGGAATATTCCGGCAGCAACGATCAGGTTGGCGACGGAACCCCACAGAATGCCGTGGACGAGGGCCCAGATCATGAAACTCCACAGCATCGGATGCCGGGTGATCGCGAAAACGCCGCGCGGATCGCCGATCGGCTTTTCCGGGCTGCGCGGATCCGGAAATGCCGGATTGCCCAGCAGCGATCCCACCAGCAGGATAGCGGCAATCAGCATTGCGAAATTGGCAAGCTCCCAAAGCCATGGATCGGCCACCCAAAGCAATTCGCCCGGATCGCCCGTCAACCGCGCCCATACGACCCAGCCGAGCGTTAGTACCGAAACAAGCGAATAAATACCAAGGAACGGCCCCTCGCCCAGCCTTGCGACCAGCGAATGCCGAAACGGATGCGACATCAGCAGATGGGTGCCGACAAAAGACGCCATCGCCAGGGCCAGCATCGCTGTGTCGTTCATCATCTCCTCCGTCAGGTAACGCCGTGCATCCACCGTTTGAGCATCGGCGCGAGGATCAATAGCACGACGCCGATCCCCATTGCGATCAATCCGATCGTCCAGAACACGCCCGCATAGGTGTCGAGGCTGATTTTGAGGTTTGTGACCTGCCCGCCCACCGTCTCGACGCTGGCGAACTGCGCCACCACGCCCGCGACATATTGCGCAACGGCGATCGACAGGAACCACAAGCCCATCATCATGCCCACCACGCGCGCCATCGCGAGTTTGGTGATCATCGACAGGCCCACCGGCGATATGCACAGCTCGGATACCGAATGAATGAAATAGGTGAGCGCCACCCAGAAGAGCGCAACCTTGAAGTCCGGACCCGCCGTCGTCGTTCCATAAACCAGAACGACGAAGCCGAGACCGGCGCCAAAAAGGGCGATCGCAAATTTGACGGGGATGGAAGGCTCGAGCCCGCGCCTGGCGAGCGATAGCCAAAGGATCGACATGATCGGCGCGAAGATGACGATGAACAGGGCGTTGAAAATCTGCACCTGCCCCGCTGGCATGAGATAGGGGCCGATCTGCCGGTCGGTATTGCGATCGGCGAAGAAAGTGAGCGACGAACCCGCCTGCTCGAACAATGTCCAGAACACGACGTTGAAGACAACCAGCACCATCGCCACCATCATCATCTGGAACTCGGCCCGGGTGCCGGCCCGCCAGCTCCAGATCGGTATCGCGATCACTGAAAGGAAAAACGTCCCGAACAATACCTTGCCCAGGATCGGGAGCGAAGAAACATAACCCAGGAAGCCGCCCCCCTTGGCCGCAGCAGCCGCCGCCGCGGCGTTCATCATCATGTTGTTGAACAGCAGCCAGGCGAGGGGAATCGCCAGAATTGCGCACAGATAAATGAGTTTGGTGCGATCCGGGCCGCGTTGCGCCGGCGGTTCGCCAAAACCGTTCAGCCGGCCGCCGTCGAAATGCATGAGGCTCCAGGAGAGCACCATGCCGAACGCGGCGAGCAGGAAACCCGCCCACCATCCGACATATTGCGCCAGCAGCGGACAGAAGAACTGGCTCAGCAACGAGCCCAGATTAATGCCCATGTAGAAAATCGTGAAGCCGGCGTCTCGTCGTCGATCAGTCCGGTCGTACAAAGTGCCGACGATCGTCGAAATATTGGGTTTGAAGAAACCGTTGCCGACCGTGACGGCAGACAGCCCCAGCAGCATGATCCCCACGAAGAGCGGCGAGCGATCTCCACCCGGCTCAAAGTTTTCCTTGGCGATCGTCTGCGACACCTCGCCATCCGCCGCGATCAACGCGACGCTGCCATCGTCATTGCCGCGGATCGCGAGTTTCTGGCCGGCGTCGGTAATGTACTGGATCTGACGGCCACCCTGCTGCTCGACAGTGACGTCATAACGCGCGCCGTCAATCATCGCATAAGGCTTGGCGCTCTGCCCGCCGAAACAGAGAATGAAATAGCCTATCGCCATCAGGACGGCGCCAAGCTTTACCGAGCGCTTCGATCCCAGATAGTGATCGGCGATCCAGCCGCCCACCAGCGGCGTGAGATAGACCAGACTGGTGAACGCCCCGTAGAGCCCGTTGGTCGTGCTGTCGCTGAACAGGAAATGATCCGCAAGATACAGCGTGAGCAGCGCGCGCATGCCGTAATAGCCGAAACGTTCCCACATCTCGACGGTAAACAGCCTGGCAAGCTGGGCCGGATGCCCGAACCAGCCACCTTTTTCAGGATTTTCGCTTCCGCCGGGAAGCGTCTCATTACCGACGTTCGTCATAAGCTAGGAATCACCCTTCCGGCAGAAGCGCCATATTATTATTGGCATATGTGTAAGCTGATTAGCGCGAATGTTTGCCCTGTGAAGGCAATTGTTGGAAGGCGCACATCATGATAGCCGCCAACGCCATGTTCAATGATCTTTCTTCGCCGCTCTCCCTCCTCGAGACCCGCCGCTCCGCCAAGCCGCGCGATATGATCGCACCCGGCCCCGACGAAGCACAGTTGCATCACATTCTCGCGATCGCCAGCCGCACACCGGACCATGGCAAGCTGGCGCCGTGGCGGTTCATAACGGTGAACGAGGATCAGCGCCCCAAACTGGAGGCCAAACTGCGTGAGGCCTATCTGCTCGCCAAGCCCGACGCCGGCCGGCTTGAGCTGGAATCAATCCACGAGTTCGCCCATCAGGCACCCTCGCTTGTCATCGTGCTTTCCGTTCCCAGGACGGACAGCCAGATTCCCGTGTGGGAGCAGGAGCTGTCCGCCGGTGCGGCTTGCATGAACCTGCTGTCCGCGGCGCACGCGCTTGGTTTTACAGCCTGCTGGCTTACCGGATGGGCGGCCTATTCCAACGCGGTGCGCGATCTGTTTGGCGGCCCTGGCACCCGCATTGCGGGTTTCATGTTCATCGGTAGCCCGTCGCGACCGCTGGAGGAACGTCCGCGTCCCGAATTTGGAAGCGTCGTACAAACGTGGACCCCACCGTCCGCTTGATCGGGCGGTGCCTTATGCTAGTATAGCGGTCATGGATGGAGAGAATAGTCCGGCATATCTGCGGCTGCGGGCGTGCATCGCCGCCATGATTCTCGAGGGTAACTACCAGGATGGTGATATGCTGCCCTCGCTGCGCAGTTTCGCGCACGAACATGGTGCCAATCCGCTCACCGTTGCAAAGGCGTATCAGAGTTTTCAGGAAGAAGGACTGATCGTCGTAAAGCGCGGTATCGGCATGTTCCTGGCGGAAGGCGCGACCGAGCGTCTCTTCGTGAACGAACGGCAGCGCTTTTTGGAAATATATTGGCCGCACATCAGTGCGATGATCGAGCGGCTCGGACTGGATGCCGAGGAATTGCTGGCACGTTCGACCGGACGTCGCAAGACATCCATACCCGCCTAGGGTCAGGACCTATTAATCGCATGGACGTGACAGAGGCTCAAAGGCGCCGTGGCAAGGCGGGAGCGCAGGCAGATAGCGGCGCTATCTGCCAAACGACCAACGCCGCCACGGCGCCTTTGAGCCCTGCCCTCCGGGTGGCGATATGCCGGCCCGTGGCAGCGTCGCGGCGGCTCGACGGGGGACAGGCCCCGCCTTCGCCACCGCTCCTTGCCACAAACCCGCATATCGCCATCACGCTCCATGCGATTAATAGGTCCTGGCCCTAAGCCCGGACCCCGGCCCCCTTGCCCCGCCGTCGGCAACGGATTAGCGCGGCGGGATGAATTATGCGGGCGCTCATTTCGAAACTGCGGTCGCGCCCTTTACGCCATCGGCGATTGCCCGGGCCGCCCAATATATCATCGAAGATCTTCCAGTCGCCCTCCCCACCGAGACGGTTTACGGGCTCGCCGCGCGCGCTGATTCCGGGGACGCCGTCGCGGGCATCTACGCGGCAAAGGGCCGCCCGTCATTCAATCCGCTGATCATTCACATCGCCAGTGTCGCGCAAGCAGAAACGATCGGCCGGTTTGACGACACGGCACGAACGTTCGCCCAGCACTTCTGGCCCGGCCCCCTGACCCTCGTCCTGCCGCTGGCACCCGACGCTCCGATGGCGTCGCTTGCCACGGCCGGCCTGCGAACCGTGGCATTGCGCATCCCCGCCCATCCGGCAATGCAGGCGCTGCTCGAAGCCACGGGCCTGCCCCTCGCCGCTCCGTCCGCCAACGCAAGCGGCACGATCAGCCCCACCCGGGCGGAGCATGTGCTTCAATCGCTGGGCGGTCGAATCCCGCTGATCATTGATGGCGGCGGCACTGAACATGGCCTCGAATCCACGATTGTCGCCGTCAAGCCCGGCGCGCTGGTCCTGCTCCGCCCTGGGCCGATCACGAGCGAACAATTGTCCGAATTCTCGGGTTTGAGCGTGACGGCACCCCATCCAGACGACGGGATTACCGCCCCGGGACAGCTCGCAAGCCATTATGCCCCGTCGAAGCCGCTACGCCTCAACGCGAAGAACGCGTTCGATGGCGAATGGCTGATCGGCTTTGGAAGTATCGGCGGCAACGTTACGTTGTCCGCCACCGGAAATCTGGTCGAGGCAGCCGCTCGACTCTTCGACCTGCTTCACGAGGCGGACGCCTCGCCCCGGCATGCCATCGCGGTTGCCCCGATCCCCGATGAAGGCCTGGGCATCGCCATCAACGACCGCTTGAAGCGCGCCGCCGCCCCGCGTTAGGCGGCTCAAGCCTTCACGCGTTCCGCAAAACTCTTGCGCAGCTTCTGCAATTTCGGTGGAATCACCGCCAGGCAATAGGGATTGCGCTGGCCTTCACCGTCCCAGTAATCCTGGTGATAATCCTCCGCCGGATACCATGTCGTGTCAGGCTCGATGGTTGTCACGATCGGCCTCGGCCAGTCGGCCGTCGCACGTTCGATCGCCGCGCGAACCTCGGCGTCCTGTTCGGGCGAATGTGGAAAGACGGCAGACCGGTATTGTGTACCCACGTCATTGCCCTGACGGTTGAGCTGGGTGGGATCGTGTGTGGCGAAAAACATGTCGAGCAGTTCGCCGTAGCTGACGACGTCCGGATCGAAATACACGCGGATCGCCTCGGCATGCCCGGTATTGCCCGTGCAGACCTGCTTGTAGGTCGGGTTGGCGACGGTGCCGCCAATATAGCCGCTCTCGACAGCGCTGACGCCGATCACATCCTTGAATACCGCTTCGGTGCACCAGAAGCAGCCACCGGCCAGCGTCGCGAATTCTTCTGCCATCTTCTTCTCCTAAACGGAGCTGGAGATGGGAAGCCGGCCGCCGTTGCTCAAGGGATCACATCCTTCCGACGGAGGAGTATTTAAATCCGAGTTCGTGCATTTCATCTGGCCGATAGACGTTGCGCAGATCGACGAAGATGGGGGTCGCCATGCTGTCGCGGACGCGCGCGAGATCAAGCGCGCGGAACTCGTTCCACTCGGTAAGCAGCACGACCGCCGCTGCATCCGCCGCGACCTCGTAAGGCCCGGGGACGAATTCTACCCCAGGCAGCATCGGCTCGGCCTGGTGGCGCCCTTCGGGATCGAACACCTTCACCTTGGCGCCCGCCTTGATCAGCTCGGGCACGATCACCAGCGAAGGCGCATCGCGCATGTCGTCGGTGTTCGGCTTGAACGTCAGGCCGAGCACGCCGATCGTCTTGCCCGATACGTCACCGCCGCATTCCGCGATCACCTTGGCCGCCATCGCCTTCTTGCGTTCGTCGTTGGCCGACACCGTCGCCTCGACGATCGACACCGGCGCGCCATAGTCCTGCGACGTTTTCAGGAGCGCCAGCGTGTCCTTGGGAAAGCACGAGCCGCCATAGCCAGGGCCGGGGTTCAGAAACTTGTCCCCGATACGCTTGTCCATGCCGATGCCCTTGGCAAGATCCTGGACGTTCGCGCCCACCTTCTCGCACAGATCCGCCATCTCGTTGATGAAACCGATCTTCACCGCAAGGAAGCTGTTAGCGGCATATTTGATCAGCTCGGCCGATTCCCAGTTGGTGAAGAAGATCGGCGTTTCGCGCAGGAACAGCGGGCGATAGATCTCGCGCATCACCTGGCGGGCGCGCTCGCTGTTAACGCCGCAGACAACGCGGTCGGGATGGGTGAAGTCGTTGATTGCCGATCCCTCGCGCAGGAATTCCGGGTTGGAAGCGATCTCGATCGGATAGGCGGCGCCCGTGTCCGCTACGATCTTTTCGACCGCGCGTGCGGTGCCGACCGGCACGGTCGACTTGTTGACGATGACGCATGGCCCGGTAACGACTGCCGCAATCTGTCGCGCCGCTTCGTAAACGTAGCTCAGATCCGCATGGCCATCGCCGCGCCGCGACGGCGTGCCCACCGCGATGAACACCGCGTCCGCGCCTGCAACGCCCTTGGCGATGTCTCCGGTAAAATGGAGGCGTCCGGCTTCCACGTTGCGCCGCACCAAATCTTCCAGACCCGGTTCGAAAATCGGGATACGCCCCGCTTCCAGCGTCTCGATCCGCTTGGGATCAATATCTACGCACGTAACGTCATGACCGAACTCGGAAAAGCAGGTTCCGGAAACAAGACCCACATAGCCCGTCCCGATCATCGTCAAACGCATAAATTACTACCCCCTTGCATCACTCGAAGCGGGATACCGCATAGCAGCATAACCCGCAAATCCGAGAGGTTAATGCATCAATATCAGAAAAGATTGCGACAAATTGACGGAATGATGCCGCGACCGGGATAGGCCACGAGAACCTCGCTATCCTGCCCCAACGCAATCTCCGCGCTATCTTCGACGAGCCATGTCGTGCCAGGCAGCAAATCCGCGCCGTCGATCATTCCCTTGCCCTTCAGCGGAACCAGCCAGAGCGGGCGGCCATTTCCACCCAGGGTGCCGCTTCCTGAACGCGCCCAGTGTTCCAGAACAAAAGCTGGCCCGTCTGCCAGGATCAGTCGCCCTTTGACCGACTCTATGGGCAGGAACGGGGCCACATAGGGCACCGGATCGCTGACCGCGATTCCAGCAGCGAGATGAAGTTCGCGAGGACGACCGTAATCGTACAGCCGATAGGTGAGATCCACATTCTGTTGGATCTCGATAAGGGTCAGCCCAGGTCCGATCGCATGCACGGTTCCTGCTGGCGAGTAGAAGACGTCACCTGCCTTGACCGCTTTCCAATCCAGCTTGTCCTCGATCGAGCCGTCAAGCGCCGATGCTTCCAGTTCCTCGCGTGTCATCACTTCGCGCATGCCAATGCCGATCGTCGCATGCGGATCGGCGGCGAGAATGACCCACGCCTCGTCCTTGCCCCGTTCATATCCCGCTGAACGCGCGGCTTCGTCATTGGGATGAACCTGGATCGAGAGCTTCTCGCTTGTAAAAAGATATTTGACGAGAAGCTCGGGGTGATGACCGCGCGGATCCTCGAACCAGATTTCGCCAACCGGCTCCCCGCCATCCGGTACTTCGCTGAAGCCCGGCCAGAGCTTATCGCGGCGGCCCCACGGTTTTTCCACGCGTTTGGTTTCGAGACGGATTGCGGACACGGGTAAATTCCTTGAAGGCGTATCGGCTCAATGCCCGGCCTGGGGACCTCGTTCCAATCCGGACGCGGCAAGCTGCGTGTCGATCTGGTGCATCAGCCGGTCGAGGCCTGCCTGATCCTTCGCTTCCGCCCGCGCGACGAGCACGTCCTGGGTGTTCGACGCCCGCAGCAGCCACCAGCCGTCGGATGTGTTAACACGCGCGCCGTCGGTACGATTTACGTCCGCTCCTTCCGCCTCAAGCCGATCGAGAACCTCGTCAATCACTGCAAATTTGCGGCTCTCGTCGACCTGAAAGCGCATTTCGGGGGTGTTGACCATTTCGGGCATCGCATCGCGCAAGGCAGTGAGCGAACCGCCAAGAACGCGAACCGCGCGGATCAGACGGATCGCTGCATATTGTGCGTCGTCAAATCCGTAATAATCATGCGCGAAGAAGATATGGCCGCTCATCTCGCCTGCCAGCGGAGCGTTCGTTTCCTTCATCTTGGTCTTTATCAGCGAGTGGCCTGTCTTCCACATCAATGGCTTACCGCCCAGCTCTGCAATGCGATCATAAAGGGCCTGGCTCGCTTTGACATCAGCGATGATCGTCGCGCCCGGTTCTTCACGCAGCACCGGCTCCGCCAGAATGGAAAGCAACTGGTCGCCCCATATGACGCGCCCCTTGCCATCCACCGCACCGATACGATCGCCATCCCCGTCGAACGCGAGACCGAAATCGAGATTATTATCGAGGACCAGCTTCTTCAGATCTTCCAGATTCTTTTCTTCGGTCGGATCGGGATGATGATTGGGGAAACGCCCATCGACTTCTGTAAAGATGGTGTGATGTTCGCCTGGCAGCATCTTCACCAGCCGGTCGATGATCGGGCCGGCCGCGCCATTGCCCGCATCCCAGCCAATCCGGAACGCGCCGCCGGCATATCCCACCATCAGTCGCTCGGTATAAAGTTCCATGACTTCGGCGTTGCTGATCGAGCCTGTACCCTCTTCCCAATCCCCTTCGGCCGCCAGCTTGCCGATCGACTGGATATCCGCGCCAAAGAACGGGCGGTGCTGAAGAACCATCTTGAAACCGTTATATTCCGCCGGATTGTGGCTTCCGGTAATCTGGACACCGCCGTCGACCTCCAGGGTCGCCTCGGCATAATAGAGCATCGGCGTCGGACCAAGACCAATGCGAACGACGTCGACACCGCTTTTGACGAGGCCTTCGATCAAAGCGGTTTCCAGGACGGGTGACGATTCGCGGCCGTCATAGCCCACGGCAACACGCGTGCCGCCGGCGCGGCGGACATGCGTCGCGAAACCCCGCCCAATCGCATAGGCGTCAGCCGGACCCAGCGCCTTTCCGACGATCCCCCGGATGTCATATTCACGAAGAGAAGTGGGATCGAATCTATGCGTCATGAAAAACTCCGGTTGGACAAACACTTGAGACACGCGCAGGTCAAACCTGCGCGCCTCCGATATCAGCCACATGTTTCACGACAATATTGCGGCGCGTCAACAATCGCGGAAAAAAGACTGGTCGCCGTACTTTAGGGTGCAGACCTGGTCCGGTCAGAACGCCGCTTCAAGCCTGTCGATCAGCGAACGCGCCGGATTGATGGGCCGAGACGCCGGGACAAGGCCATCATCGAGCCGCGCGACCCGTTCATAAAGATCCTGGCTGGCGCGGATCAGCAACTGTCCTCGCTCCGGAAGCGTGCGAAGAATAGCTTCGTCGCTCTCGGTTGCATTGCCAAGCCGGCGCGTTTCGTGAAGCGCATCGCCTTCGCTCAACTCGCCCGCGTCCACCGCCCGCCGGTTCAGCAGCCACGCGATGATATGCATCAGCCGGGTCGTGACTTTCAGCGATTCGCAGGAAAAGGTTACGCGAAGCAGCGGCGGAAGATGGTCGCGCTCCTCGCGCCCGCTTTCGTCGAAATAGGCGCGAACTTCATCCGCAAGCACCATCGCCTCGACATATAACGCGCTCACGAGCCGGGGCGTAATCGTCCCGCTCGGCAACCCCAGAGAATCTACGCCGCTCACCATGAAGGGCTGGTTGCCACATTACCGCGGCGCAGAATACGGGAAAAAAAGGTAAACCGATGCCCCTGAGAGCTATGTCCCAAAATGGTCCATGAGGGCTTGAACCCGTGTCGGCGCTACCTATCTGAATTCGTGAAACGATCGCCAGCATGGGGTCGGTTTCACGCAATGGTCCGGCGGAACTGCGGACCGAATCGCAATCGCTTTAAAAGGATTTGCACATGCGTAGTTTTGACTTTTCTCCGCTTCTCCGATCCTCGATCGGGTTTGAAAACATTAATCGCCTCGTCGATCTCGCCACCCGTGGCGAGGGTGAAAGCTATCCCCCCTACAATATCGAAAAGCTGAGCGAGAGCGGCTATCGCATCTCGATGGCCGTCGCCGGTTTCCGGCGCGACGAACTTGAGCTTACCGTGCAGGACAATGTGCTCACAGTCATCGGCCGCGCAGGCGAACAGGGTTCGGAAACCGAACGCCAGTTTTTGCATCGCGGCATCGGCAAACGTGCGTTCGAACGCCGCTTCCAGCTTGCCGACACGATCAAGGTCGTGAATGCGGGCTATGAAGACGGCTTGCTCAACATTGATCTCGTTCGCGAGATTCCGGAACACAAGAAGCCGCGCCGCATCGCCATCGATGGTCAGGAGCCCGCCGTTCTGGAGCAGACCGCACAGGCAGCCTGATTTCTGAAGCAACGGGAAAGAGCCCGTCGTTTGTGCCGGCTCTTTTTCGTTCAGGCGATGATATCGGGAATCAATTTATCCTCGAGCATCGCAATTTCGTCCCTCAGGCGTAGCTTTCGTTTCTTGAGTCGCGCGACTTGCAGCTGGTCGATCGCGGAACTGAAAAGTAGCGCGTCGATCGCGGCATCAAGATCGCGATGTTCCTGACGAAGCAGATTGATTCTCCGAGACGTCTCTTCGATCTCCATGCCAGTCACAATCCCCTTAAATTCAACGAATTAGAGCACGGCTTCCATTTGGAAAGGGAGCAACGTCCGCACTATATCGCAAACATGGCATCAGCCCATCGCAATGATTGTCTTTTTTCGAGACAACCGCTTCTATCCATGATTTACTCCAACATCCATTCGGTAACGAAAGGAGATGTCGATGGAAAATAGCCATAGCAATGCACTCGTAGCTAAGCATGCCGGCCTGGAACAGCGAATCGAATTTGAAACGCGAAGGCCTCAACCCGACACAATCCTCATCGCTGAACTGAAAAAGAAGAAACTACGGCTCAAGGAAGAGCTTATCCAGTTTCAATAGCTGGAAACAGGGGTGACGACTGTCCGCATCCGCGGGCAGTCCATCACCGCCTCGGGCGATCGATTTTCAGATTGCCGTTCCATACGGCCTCAACGAATCAGGCGTTACCCGGCCCGCGTTCCATCAGTGGAATGATACGCCCATGTTGCATTGCGGGAGCCGATGCCGACGCTGCGCTGGATACAGGTTTGCGCGCGAGCATCGGATCGATGGCATGATCGAACGTCAATCCGAACCGACGTTCCTCGGCCCACGCGATCCTGCCATGCACCCTGCCGATATTGCGAAGATCAACATCGACTTCAAGACCTTGCTCGAAAACAATCGGTCCCTCGGCCATCAGGCCGCCTTTTGAAATATTCCGAATACGGAAGACGTCGGAAACACTGCCGTCGCTGAGCGAAACGGTGGCGTGCAAGAACACGCTGTCGCGTGCATCGCGCTGTACCGCTTCCTCATCGTGCCCGCCGGACATTTACCCAATGCTTCCCTGAAATCGTGCAGCGCACTTTCCGTTCAAGAAAACTGCATTGTATAAAAGCCCAATTAATTCAAGCTGTACGGACGATATTCGTTAGACGAAAGACTATTCGTCCCGCGAGATTTTTTCCTGGCGTTCGTGGCGCTCCTGCGCCTCCACGGTCATCGTCGCGATTGGACGTGCTTCCAGCCGGCCGATCGAAATCGGATCGCCCGTCACTTCACAATAGCCATATTCGCCCTGATCGATACGGCGCAAGGCGGCCTCGATCTTGGCTATCAGCTTGCGTTGGCGATCCCGCGTGCGCAGTTCGATCGAGAAATCGGTTTCGCTTGAGGCACGATCCGTGATGTCGGGCTCGCGTAGCGATTCGTTCTGGAGATGCGCCAGCGTATCTTCGGATTCGCGCAATATCGAGCTCTTCCAGGCGGTCAGCTTTTCGCGAAAATATTCCAGTTGCCGTGGGTTCATGAAGGGTTCGTCCGCTGTCGGACGGTATCCGTCGGCGGTCTCGATTTGCGGCGGTCGGTCGCCCGAGCCTGAAACGCCGCTATATGCCGTAGCCATCTTGCTCTCGCCTCCGCTCAGCGTCCCTTGTGGGCTGCGCTGGTTCAATCTCTTGCGGCGCCTAATAACTACGCCGCCTTGGCCGCACAAGCGGTCCGCTGGGTCGATAATTGCAATTCTCCATGCGCCTTTATGACGAAAGAGGTTGAGCCTTGATGAACAACCGAGTCGCGAGAAGAGCTTTCGACGGGGAATAAAAAGTTAAATTAACCGTCTGCATAAACCAGTTCCATGAACACAATTGCACATCGCTGCATCAATCCGGCACATTAACGATCTCCGTAGACCTTTTATAGTAAATAATCCAATCTATATTGGACAAAATAAAGTTAATCCTCTTGCGATTAATATTATGTTCTGCATTTGCTGAGACAGAAACGGTGCAACATCTCTACTTGGCAGATTTTCTGTTGATGGAGACATGGAAGAGTAAGAGCACATGTCTGTCCGGATGGCTTTGGCGAAACTTTGCGCCTGTGCATGTGGTGGTGCCATTATCGGCGGCGGCGCGGTCCACGTGGCCGAGAAACCCCGGCCGAAGGTCCACCGCGCCTATGCAGCGCCCAAGGTGCATGCCGCTCCCAAGCGCGTGCGCAGGGTCGTTCGTACCACAACGAGTTGCGCACCCGGCGTGATCACCGTCACATCGGCGCCCGCCCCTGGCCCAGCTTATGCGGATCGCGGCGCGCCTTATCCTGATTACCCGACCGGCGGTTCCAGCGGCGGCTATCCCGTCGTGATTGGCGGCTCGGGCGGCTTCGGCGGCGGCGGTTTCTTCGGCGGCGGCGGTTTCTGGAGCGGCAGCAGCGGCGGTGGCGGCAGCGTTGTCATTTCGTCCACGACCAGCGGCGGTTCGACATCCACATCAAGCGGCGGTTCGGGCGGATCCAGCACATCCACGGGCGGCGTCAGCAGTACCAGTTCAACCGGCGGATCCAGCACGTCCACAGGCGGGGTGAGCAGCACGAGTTCGACCGGCGGGATCAGCTCGACCTCGACCAGCTCCACCGGCGGATCGAGCAGTTCATCGTCTTCCTCATCCTCATCCTCATCCAGTTCGTCTAGCAGCAGCTCAAGCGGGGCAACTGGCGGGTCGTCCAGCTTCGGCGGAACGACTAGCGGATCATCATCCTCTTCATCCTCATCGAGCTCCTCGTCGAGCAGCTCATCGGGATCAAGCGGATCGACGGGCTCGACCGGCTCGAGCTCGTCGTCCAGTTCGAGCAGTTCCTCGTCGAGCAGCAGTTCGTCATCGACGAGCAGCGGGGCGAATGAAGTGCCAGCGCCGCCGATGATCCTGTTGTTCGGCGCAGGCGCGGCCGCTCTGGTCGCCCGCACCCGGTATCGCAGGAAGGCGGTTACGGCGGACGCCGGCAACCCGGCGGAATAAAAAGAACCCCAGCCGAAGCTGGGGTTCATCCCTGCGACCACAAAGTATCTCGCTGTACGAGATCAGTTCTGGCTGGACCCCGTACTCGGGGCGGTCTGGGCCGATTGTTCGGTGCTCGTCTTGACCGCTGCCTTCACATCTTCTGCGTTCATCGCAACCATCGGGCCTTTTTCGCCCTTGCCCACCGCGTTGAGCGGCACCTTGGCTTTCTGCTCGCCAATGGCGAGGGTCACGAATTGGCTATCCACCGAATCGACCGTTCCCAATACGCCCCCGTTCGAGCCGTAGACGGTGGCGCCAGGCGTCAACGCGGCCTGTGTCTGCTTTTGCTGATCTGCTTTCGCGCCAGATGCCGCGGCGTCGAGCTGCGCCTTCGTCATCGCTATGACCGGACCCTTGTCACCTACGCCAAATGACGAAATCGGAAGGCTGACCTTGTTGGTGCCCGTGGAGACCACGGCAAGATCGCCTGTCACGGAATCGACAATGCCAACCGTGCCGCCGGCGGTATCATAAATCGTCGCACCGGTTTTCACGGCGGTATCAGCTGCAATCGCAGCACCGCCCATGAGGGCGGCAGTCGTAACACCAATCAAGAACTTGCGGAATTCCACAGAATATCTCCTCATTTCGCTAACCCATCGAATTTCAAACACGCAATATCGAATAAGGTAACTTCGCTTCGGGCGAGTCGGTTCCAAAAAGCGGTGAACCGGTGAAGCCCTATATCGCGGCCAATTTGAAACCGGTTGCAGAGCGCCGTTCCGCCCTGCATAGCCCGCGCAATATGCATGACATTCGATTTATCCGCGATGAACCGCAGGCTTTCGATGCCGCTCTTGCACGGCGCGGACTTGCCCCGATGTCGTCGGACCTGATCGCGCTGGACGAAAAGCGCCGCGCCTTCGCAACCGCGCTTCAGGAGCAGCAGGCTGCCTCCAATGCCGCGGCAAAGGCGATCGGCGCGTTGATCGGCGCAGGTAAAAAGGACGAAGCCGAAGCAAAGAAGCTGGAAGTCGCAACGCTGAAGGCCAAGCTTTCCGAACTGGAAAAGTCGCAGGCGCCCGCCGATGCCGCGCTCAACGACGCGCTCGCCGCAATCCCGAATTTGCCAGCCGCCGACGTGCCGGATGGCGTCGATGAGCACGGCAATGCCGTCGTCCATCTGCGCGGCACTATCGCCGATTTCGCCTTTCCCGCCCGCGAGCATGATGACGTCGCCAGGCCGCTCGGGCTCGATTTCGAAAGCGCGGCGGCGATGTCGGGCGCGCGCTTCGTTGCGATGCGCGGCCCGATGGCACGCCTCAGCCGCGCACTTGGCCAGTTCATGCTGGACATCCAGACGCAGGAAAACGGCTATACCGAGGTCGCGCCGCCTCTGCTGGTGCGTGACGAAGCTGTGTTCGGCACGGGACAGCTGCCGAAATTCTCCGAGGACCTGTTCCGCACGACGGACGGTCGCTGGCTGATCCCGACAGCGGAAGTGAGCCTGACCAACCTCGTCCGTGAAAAAATCCTGTTGGAAGGTGAGTTGCCGCTACGGTTCACCGCCCTCACCCCCTGTTTCCGGTCTGAAGCTGGCGCCGCCGGGCGCGACACGCGCGGGCTGATCCGGCAACACCAGTTCGACAAGGTCGAGATGGTGTCGATCACCACGCCAGAAGCCGCCGCGGACGAGCATGAGCGGATGACGGCATGCGCCGAAGCGATCCTCGATCGGCTCGGCCTGGCCTATCGCCGGATGTTGCTATGCGCCGGCGATATGGGTTTCAGCGCGACCAAGACCTACGATCTGGAAGTGTGGCTGCCCGGCCAGAAGCAGTATCGCGAGATATCGAGCTGCTCGACCTGCGGGGACTTCCAGGCGCGCCGGATGAATGCACGCTACAGGACTGGAACAGTCGTATTCAATGCCCAGACAGGATTTCCTCCGGGCAAGGTACGCTTCGTCCACACTCTCAACGGTTCCGGCCTGGCCGTCGGCCGAACGCTGGTTGCAGTGATTGAGAATTATCAGCAGGAAGACGGCTCCGTCGCTATTCCCGATGCCCTGCGGTCGTACATGGGCGGGCTTGAGAAGATTGCGGCGGCCTAATCCACCATGCGACTACACCCGTTCATCCTGAGGAGCCATTGAGCCCGTCGAAATGGCGTCTCGAAGGATTCTTCGAGACAGATCTTCGACTACGCTCAGCCCTTCCTCAGGATGCGCGGACATAAATTGGAACGGTAAATGCGTATCCTTCTGACCAATGATGACGGCATACATGCACCAGGCCTGATCGTGCTCGAAGCCATTGCGCGCAAGATTTCGGACGATATCGTCATCGTCGCGCCATCGGAGGAACAATCGGGCACCGGTCACTCACTCACCCTGACCCGCCCCGTCCGCATGCGCAAGATCGAGGAAAACCGTTTCTCCGTTGCTGGCACACCCACCGATTCCGTGATGATGGCGCTGAACGTGGTGATGAAGGACAACCCGCCGGACCTGATCCTTTCGGGGGTGAACCGCGGCGCCAATCTTGGCGAAGACGTGACCTATTCAGGCACGGTTTCCGCCGCGCTGGAAGGCGCGCTTGCCAACGTCCGCTCGATCGCGCTCAGCCAGGTCTACAGCGGTGAAGGCCGTGGAGATTACGCCCCATGGGAAGTTGCCGAAAGCTGGGGCGACCGCGCCGTGCGACCCCTGCTGGACATGCCATGGGCGCCGCGCACCCTGGTCAACATCAACTTCCCCGCCGTCACGCCGGATGCCGTGAAGGGGATCAAGGTCGTCAGCCAGGGACTGCGCGACTATGGCCGCTCGAAAGTCGTCAAGCGCACCGATCCCCGCGGATTTGACTATTACTGGTTCGCGCTGGAGCATGTCGTCCACACCGCAGCGCATTCGACTGATCTCGAGGCGATAGAGGACGGCTATGTGACGGTGACGCCGATGCACGTCGACATGACCCACGGCCCAGGTTTGGCAACGCTTGCCGCGCGCTATGCGTGAGGCTTTACCCCAGCTAAAACCCGTTTGTCCCGAGCGAAGTCGAGGGACGCCGCGACACATGCCTCGACTTCAGCCGAAGGCTGAAGTTTATCCAGAGCGCCCGTCCTGCGGGCAGTCGAAGGGCTCGACACGAACGGATGTCGTGACCATATGACCCACGTCACCATCATTGGCGGTGGCCTGGCAGGGTCCGAGGCCGCATGGCAGCTCGCCCAGGCCGGCGTGGCCGTCCGCCTGTTCGAGATGCGCGGCACCGAGGCGACCCCGGCGCATCACACCGATCAGCTCGCCGAACTGGTGTGCTCCAACAGCTTCCGCTCGGATGACGCGGACAGCAACGCCGTCGGCCTGCTCCATGCAGAAATGCGCGCGCTCAATTCGCTGATCCTGCGTGAAGCCGATGTCCACCGTGTTCCCGCCGGCTCCGCGCTCGCCGTCGATCGCGAAGGCTTCGCGGAGGGTGTCACCGCCGCGATCGCCGCCCATCCGCTGATCGAGCTTGTCCGCCAGCGCGTCGATACGCTGCCCGACAGCGGCGCCACCATCGTCGCCACCGGCCCGCTCACCGCCGACGCGCTCGCCGCCTCGATCACGCAAGCGACGGGCAGCGAAGGCCTCGCCTTCTTCGACGCCATCGCGCCAATCGTCTATCGCGACAGCATCGATTTCGATGTCGCCTGGTTCCAGTCCCGCTGGAACAAGGGCGACGGCAAGGATTACATCAACTGTCCGATGGACAAGGAGCAATATCGCGCCTTCCATCAGGGCCTGCTCGACGGCGAGAAGGGCGAATTCAAGGAATGGGAGAAGGATACGCCTTATTTCGACGGCTGCATGCCGATCGAGGTGATGGCGGAGCGCGGTGTCGATACGCTGCGCTACGGCCCGATGAAGCCTGTCGGCCTAGACGATCCGCGCACCGGCCGCTGGCCGCATGCCGTGGTCCAGCTCCGTCAGGATAACGCGCTGGGCACGCTGTGGAATATCGTCGGTTTCCAGACCAAGCTGAAGCATGCCGAACAGGTTCGACTGTTCCGCACCATTCCGGGCCTCGAAAAGGCGGAGTTCGCGCGTCTCGGCGGCCTCCACCGCAACAGCTTCATCCGCTCGCCCATATTGCTGGACCAAACCCTGCGCCTGAAAAGCGCACCGCATATCCGCTTCGCCGGACAGATCACGGGATGCGAAGGCTATGTCGAATCCGCAGCGATCGGGTTGCTGGCCGGCCGCTTCCTGGCGGCGGAGCTCGCCGGCCATATACCCGCCGCGCCCCCGGTCGAAACGGCATTGGGTGCGCTGCTTGGCCACATCACCGGCGGCGCTGATGCGAAGACCTACCAGCCGATGAACGTCAACTTCGGCCTCTTCCCGCCTATCGAGGGCAAGTCACGCAAGGCGGACCGGAAGCTCGCCTATACATCGCGGGCACGAAGCGCCCTTGCGACGTGGATGGCGGCGTAGCGGCAAACGCGGAAAGTTTTCAGACGCCGGGATCGGGAGATAGGGAGCCGCTTTTCCGGACCATTTGCGCGACAATTTCCGCGCCGCGCGAAACAGCCCCATTGAGCTCTTCCACCACAATATTGTTGAGAGCCACAATTTCGGTCGCCTTGGTGACCTGTGACTCGATCTGAGCGCCCGCTGTGGCGGCCTGTTCGGCCAAAAGCTTGACTTCGCCGGCCACTATCGCGAAGCCGCGCCCGGTTTCACCGGCTCTTGCTGCCTCGATGGTGGCATTCAACGCCAGCATCTTCGTCTGCTTCGCTATCTGGCTGATCGTGGCGCTTATCCTGGAGAGCTCCGTGAGAGTCTCCTGAAAAGTTGACGCGACTTCTTTCGTCTGCGCGGTCGCTCTGACAACGATAACCGCAACGTCGTCAATTTCGCGGACCTCCTGAGCGAGCGCTCCCTGATGTCGGTGTTTATTATGTTTGTTGTCCGGCATTCTACCCTCCAAACAAAAGGATAGCGACCGTTTCAGACGTTGTCAGCTATCGTTTGCCGCACCCTGGCGCATACATGGGCGGAGCGGATCGCAGCTTGAAAACATTCCGATCGGTCAAGGATTGGCAGGAGCGCATGTTAATGCGAATAACTTTCATTAGCGTATCTTGCATGGCGGGCCTGTTGCCGGGTATAGCCGTCCATACTCAGCTATCAGGACTGGTGGATGTCACCCCAAACGCGCAAATGGATCAGGATAGGTTTTGCGGGACCCGGCGCCGTGATCATCGCCCTCGTGATCATGGCCGGCATGACGTTATGGCTGCCGCGCGGCGCGGCCGGCATCGACAATCTGGTGCTTCCGCTCGTGCTCGTTCCTCTGATCTGGGCAGCGCTCTTTTTCCATGCCTGTCTCGATTCAAAACCGGCGCGTATCGCGCTCGTTGCCCTTGGCCTCTTCGCGCTTCACGCGGGGCTTGTCGCACACAAATTTCTTGATCGGCCTGTAGCAAAGGATGAACGGAAATGATCCATCTGCAGAAGGAAGAGACCAAATTGATGGTCGCCGTCCACGGCTGGTCCGGCATCTTGCTCGGGTTGTTGCTGTACGCCGTGGTGCTCACCGGCATGGCAGCGGTTTTCGCCAGGGAAATCGGTATCTGGTCGGCCGGTTATATCGAGAATGGCTCGGTGTTCGAGCGACCGATCGATCACGTGGTCAGGGATCTCGCCGCACGCACGCCGACAAGGGACCATGAAGGCATCGATCTCTTCGAAGTCGGTGACAACAATCTCGGCCTGTTCTTCCATCACCATGAAACGGAGCCGAGCGGCGAACTTGTCAATCGCGGCGTCTATTATCAGGTTGATCGTGATGGCAGGGTCGTGAGCGAGCAGCGCGGCACTGGCGAAGACGTGTTCGGGCCGCGCAATGACGATGCGCTCAGCAGCTTTCTGGTCGATACGCATGTGCGGTTGCATATCCCCAACCCATGGGGCCTTCTGCTCACCGGCATCCTCGGGCTGGCCATGCTCGTCGCCGCCATTTCAGGCCTCCTGATCCATCGACATCTGTTCAAGGACATTTTTACGCTGCGCCGGAAGGCCAGTCCCGTCCTGGTCGACCGCGACCGGCATAGCGTGGCCGGCACATGGAGCCTGCCTTTTGCTTTCATTCTCGCCTTTACTGGCAGTTTCTTTTCGTTCTTCGGCACGGTCGGCGTGCCGATCGTCGCGATGGCGGCGTTTGGCGGGGATCAGCAGGCGTTGAACGAGGCCGTGTTCGGCGACCCGGCCAGGCCCGATCCGCGCGCCCGCGCGATCGGCAATCTCGACCGCATTACCGCCGATGCGTTCCACCGGACGGGCGAAGCCCCCACCTTTCTCTCGATCGAGAATTTCGGGCGCGCGGATTCCGCCGTCACCAGCTTTCATAACCCCGGCACCGGCGACATCGAGCCGATGACACTCGTCTATCATGGGGCCACCGCGACCTTCGATCGGGTAAAGCCATCGATCGGCACGCGCCCATCAACCGGCGGCATGCTCGCGGCCATCATGGGGCCATTGCATTTCGGCAATTTTGCCGGGCTGATCTCCAAAGCGGTGTGGTTCGGCCTGGGCTTCGCGATGTGTTACGTCACCTTGACCGGGCTGAGACTCTGGCTGACGCGCCGCCGGGAAAACGCCCGATCCCTCGCCTGGCTTGACCGGACGGTGTCGGTCGTGGGCTTTGGCCTGCCGCTGGCGCTGCTCGTCGCAGCGGCCGCTTTTCTGGCGGCAATGCCTCTGGGCTCTGCCGTATTCTGGACGCCGGCTGCGTTTCTCGGCGCCTGTGCGACGGCGATCCTGGCCGGATTTCTCTCAGTCACGAATGCCACGCTCGAACGCGTGCTGCAGATTGCCATCGGGCTTCTTCTCATCGCGCTGCCGCTGATCCGCCTTGCCACTGGCGGTCCCGGCTGGCCGCAGGCGATCGAGGCCGGCCAGCCAGTTATCATGGCCGTCGATCTGGCGATGCTGATCGCGGGTGGCGGGGTGCTCTGGCGGATGCTTGCCCCCCACCGCAGCGGCCTCGCTGAGCACCCGATGTTGCAGCCCGCCGAATGACATATTTCCTGCCGGCATCGCTGGCCTTTTCCATCGCGGTGATGATCCTGCTTTGCCATGGCGACCCCAAACGCCGCCGCGCCGCCCGTCAGCCGGGGGCCGCCCACGGCGTTTCGATGCGGCGGCTGCTCGCCGTCGCGGGGTTACTGCCCGGACTCGTTCTCGCGGGAACCGGCGATGCCGCCGCTTTTTTGATTTGGCTCGGCGGCTGCGCGGTCGGGGGGTGGCTGGTCGCGCTGTGGGCGGGCCGACAGCCCGCCAAATAGCGACGCTCATCTCGATCGTGGAGCGGTCCCGTTCAACCAACTGATATGCTATTGCGAGTCCTTAGCATATTCTATAACAGCCGCTGATCTCAATTGGGGGGATGGTGGTGCGAAATCGTTTGGGTGGATTGACTTGGTTGCTGGCCAGTGCCGCTTTGGTGCTCGCAATGCCGGTGCATGCGGAAGGCCCACGGAGTGACGCGGATATCGTCGTCACAGCCCGCGCCGAGACGGCCACGAAGACCGACACGCCCATTATAGAAGTGCCGCAATCCATGAGCGTGGTGAGCGCCGACCTGATCGCCGCGCGTGGCGCGATCGGCGTGCAGGAGGCGCTGCGCTACACGCCCGGCCTGCGTACCGAGCCAAACGGCTCCGACTATCGCTTCGACTACATCCTTCTGCGCGGCTTTGCCTCGACCGACTTCATCGACGGCATGCGCCAGCCTGACGGATCGTTCACCGCGCGCGTCGAGCCATACAACCTTGAGCGCGTCGAAGTGCTGCGCGGCCCATCTTCGGTGCTCTATGGCCAGGCCGCGCCCGGCGGCATCGTCAACAGTCTGAGCAAAGTCCCGCGGTTCAGTTTCAGCGGGGAAGCTGCGATGCAATATGGCAGCTTCGACCGGAAACAGGGACAGGTCGATCTTACAGGCTCGCTCAATTCCTCCGACACGATCGCCGCGCGCTTTGTCGGGCTGATCCGCGATGCCGACAACCAGGGGGATTTCGGCAAGGACAACCGCCTGTTCCTCTCGCCCTCGCTGCGCTTCCGCTCCGCCGACGAGCGTACCGACGTAACGCTTTCCGGCGTTTACCAGCGTGACCGCGCCGCCTCGATCTATTCCTACTTTCCGGTCCTGGCCACGCTGCTGGCGCCATCGAAGGACCGCGAGCTCAAGCGCGGAGTCTTTCTCGGCGAACCGAGCCACAATTTCTACGACGCCGACTATTACAGTGCGACGCTGCAGGCCATGCACCGGTTCAGCGACGTGCTAACCTATTCAGGCCGCGTCCGCTTCTCGCACAGTGTCACGGACAATGGCGGGCTGGATCTGGAGGTATGGAATGGCCTCGAAAACCCGTTCGTTCCGGATAGCGACGATCGCGTGCTCGATCGCAGCATCTACGATAAATATACCAGGTTCAACATGGTCACGACCGACCATAATCTGCGTTTCGACTTCGCGACAGGTCCGCTGACGCACAAGCTGTTGGCAGGCGTCGATTATTTGCATTCGAAGCAGAAGGGCACGACGACGTACGACATAGCCGGGCCGATCGACATCTACGATCCGGTCTACGACCCCGCCAATGTGCCCGATGTCGCGCCGGAGGCCGATCCGCGCGCGCGCAACACCCAGCTCGGCTTCTATGTGCAGGATCAGATCGATTATGCCGACCGCGTGACGCTGGTACTCGGCGGCCGGCGCGACCGCGCGACAGCCTGGGCTGAAGGAGCCACCAAACAGGTCGACCATGCGACGACCTTCCGCGCTGGCCTTATCGTCAAGGTGACGCCGCGGATCGCACCCTATGTCAGCTATTCGGAATCATTCACCCCGGTGATCGGGCTGGACGCCGACGGCAACACCTTCAAGCCGCAGCGCGGCCGCCAATGGGAAGGTGGATTGCGCTGGCAGCCTGATCGTCGCACGCTGGTTTCGGCCGCCTATTTTGATATCAAGGGGACGAACCTCCTTGCGACTGATCCCAACGACGGCAATTATCAGATCCAGCTTGGCACCATCACTTCACGCGGGTTCGAAATCGAGGCGGTGCGCGTGCTGCCGGACAATTACACCATCACCGCTGCCTACAGCCATGTGAAGGCACGCACCGGTTTCGATCCCGACCCCCTCAGGGTTGGCCGGCCGATCGAAGCGGTTCCAGCAAACACGGCCTCGATCTGGGGCGACAAGCGCTTCGCGCTGAGCAACGATGTCGCACTGCGCATCGGCGCCGGCCTGCGTTACGTGGGGCCAACCTACCAGGCAGACGTATTTTACGATATCGCGCCCGAAGGTGCGGTTGAGCAGCTTCGCACGCCCGGTTTCACGTTGGTCGACGCGCTGATCGGTGTGGATTGGGGGGAATGGGCGCTTGGCATCAACGCCACCAATCTGTTCGACAAAAGCTACTACGCCCAATGCTCCGTGCGATCAGCATGCAGTTTCGGCTATGCCCGCAATGTGATCGGGACACTTTCCTATCGCTTTTGACGATCGGGCACACGCTTCGGGTTATGCCGGCTTTCCAGCGGCGAACACCGCACGCATCGTCTCGCTTTCGCCCGGCCTTATCGCAACGCCCATGGGCGCTCTCGAATTTGAACGGCAACCGATAAAGTATGAATTGCTGGCGAAGACGCCGCCCGCACGCGAAGGCACGATGCTGGAGATCGCGGACACCATCGATTTCCTCGCCTCTGATCGTGCTTCCTTCATCTCCGGCACCGACATCCTCGTCGATGGCGGGATCGCGGCTGCGTTGCGTTACGGAAACTGACCGGTCAGCCACCGCATAATCAAGACATCGATTATTATTACGGATCGGTAGCGAAAATGTAGCGGGATATACCGTACCGGCAAGATCTTTAAGCCAGTTTACTGCATATAAACCCGGCTGGTCTATCCCTGATCTATAAACGATAGGAGATCGGAACGGTGTATGAATTTGTCATTGATCAGGATGGCGTGCTTACGGCCATAACGCGCGGCTTTTGGACGGTCGAAATCGCCAGGGCCTATCGTGAAGCGCTTCTCGGCCACCTGCACGAATTGAGGGCGAAGCATGGCCTTGCGCTTTTGCTGGTCGATGGACGCGAAAGCGCGGTCCAGCCGACCGAGGTCGTAGAGTTTCTTTCAAACTTCGAGGCTGAGTTCCTGCTCGGCGAGCATGACCGATCCGCGTATATCGTACCCTCCAGTCTCGCAAAACTTCAGGCGAAACGCGTGATCAAGGGCGAGCGCGCGCAGTGCTTTCTTTCGGAACATGCAGCGAAGACCTGGTTGCTGGCCGGTCGCGCTGAACGCGCCGCCGCAAACGGATAAGCGCCAGGGATTTCCTGATTTAAGACACTCCGGTTGAACTGGCGCGCCGCTCGCGCGTTTGGGGTTCAGTCAGGAGACAAGACATGCCAGCAAAGTCAGCGGCGCAACAGAAGGCGGCGGGCGCGGCACTTTCCGCCAAGCGCGGTGACACCCCGAAAAGCGCGCTCAAGGGTGCGTCCAGATCGATGGAAAAATCCATGAGCGAGAAGCAGCTCGACGAATTGGCGTCCACCAGCCGCAAGGGCAAGCCCGAGCATAAGAGCAAAAGCTGATGGCGACGCAACCCGAGATCGCCCCGCCGGACACCATTACGCCCCAGTCCCCGCAAGAGGCGCCCCCGATGACCCCGCCGGCCGAAACGCCGACGGTTGATCCCCCGGGTTTTCCGCCACCGACGCCTGACCATGACAACCCCGGCCGCGATCTGCCCGAAACACCGCCGCCGCCGGATTGAGCGCCTTATCCAGGAGCACGCTAGGCAGGAACATAGGCCAGTCTGATCACATCCTCGCCAATCCGATCATGGGTCAAGAGGCCCTTGCGTCTCAACCGGCCTGCCAAAGTTCACACATGGTTCACACCAAAATCACCTGTGTCCGCAATCGCATTCGTGTCGCCGCGATACGAATACGGCAACGGGAGATGACGAATTTGCGGGTTCCGACATGCTGTGATGTCAAATGAAACGAGCGGGGCAATGGCGATCGGCATGACGCTATCCATGACGAGAGGAAGGTAGCATCGGACATGGCAGTTTGAAGACGTGTAGGACAGACGAAAGTTCGCGCGGTTTAAGGGAGAGTTCAGGGGTTATTGCACCATCACCGTAATTACAGGATGAGTGCGAAAAAATCACCGTCGTTTTGAACGCTCGTCGCCATCTCTGCACTTGATGGGCGACGGCCGGGCTCAGAGGTGAGTGGCAACGAAGCCTTCGACGTAGTCGATCATTCTGCTCACATCGTCCTTTGTGAATTTCTCGGGATGTCCATGCGCCGCGCTATTTCGGATGTCGGCGACTGCGGTGATGTGTTTCTGCACAAGCACGCTATAAAGCCCGTGTTTCGCTAGGTCCGCATTCATTTTGTCGAGCTTTCCGATCGCGATATCGCGATCGGTGCATAGCTGTCTCATAGTGGTTTCCAGCACCACGCCAGCAATTACAGCGGCCGCCACCAGATACCCGTGGCCGAAAAGCTCGCGTGCCTGATCGAGTTCATTGCTAAAAACTTCTGACTGCACGAGATTGCGAACGGTGTTGAGATAACCGCCTTCGAAGTCCTCTTTCGCCGCTTCAAAAACGGCTTTCAGCCGAAGCATTATCTGGTAGTTAGTGCTGTAAAAGCTGCCCTGCTCGCAATCGACAAATCCGCGATAATGTTCTGACTGCTCGCCACACGCCCGGCTGAGAAGATTTTTCGCCTTCACCTTCCAATTCAAAAGCAGGGCGTTGTCCACGTAATCGCCGGAGGTCATATCGGACTGCCGATGCTGCTTCGTGGCCTCTACGGCGGCCAACTGCTCGACAAGCTCAGCGAATCGTTTTTCCAATAGCAAGTCCGTCACTTCACCCTCCATCCGCTGCCTGCCAGCCAAAGCCATTGCCAGGAAGGCGTCAAGCGCCGGTGGCGACCCCGTGGCGACCCGAAGCCCTCCGCCGGTCCGCCTTTCGGCGAAAAATCACTGTTAAGGTATTGAGAAAATTGGCGCGCCCGGAACGATTCGAACGTCCGACCCTCAGATTCGTAGTCTGATGCTCTATCCAGCTGAGCTACGGGCGCGCAGAGTGGGGGCGACATAATCGGCATGTGCCCTGCTGGCAACCCCGTTGCGGAGATTTTCAGCGGCTTCTAAAGCGGGGGCATGAAAGCCCGCCCCCGCATCGCGCCTGTTTCCGTTCTGGCTGCATTGTTTTCGCTGGCCGCCTGCGGCCCGGCGGTGAACCATCCCTCGCTTGCCCCGCGCGCGATCGAGCGGCTGGACGCCATGCCGCCCTCCCCGCCGCCGCCCACGGCCGCGATACCCGTTGACGCATCGAAGCAGGAACGCATCGCGGCGCTGCTGAAGCAGGCGCATGACGGCGATGTCCGGTTCCAGCCCCAGGCGATGGCGGCGGAAGGCGCTGTCGAACGCGGCGCCGGCGGTGCGCCGGGCAGCGAAGCCTGGATCGCGGCGCAGGAAGCCGTCAGCCGCGTGGAAAGCCTCCGCACGCCCGTCGCCCAGAGCCTTGCCGATCTCGACGAGCTACAGATCGCGAGCGCCGGCGCGCCGCTCGATCCGGACACGGCAACCGCGCTTGCGGCCGCCTATGCGGACGTGTCAGCGATCGACGAACGGCAGCGTAACCAGGTCGCCAGTCTCAAGGGGCGCATCACCCCGTTCTGATCGCGGCCGCGTGGCGCCGGGCGTTGTCCACATAGTGAGTCACGCCTTCCTGGTTGTAGGCGATGTCCTGCGGGGTCAGGTCGCGAAAATATCTGGCGGGGCGTCCGGCCCAGAGCTGGCCCGACAGAATGCGCTTGCCGGAGGTGAGCATCGCGCCCGCCGCGAGCATCCCGTCGCTTTCGATCACCGCATCGTTGAGCACGATCGCGCCCATCCCCACGAACGCCCGGTTTTCCAGCGTGCATCCATGCAGCATGACCATGTGCCCGATGACGCAATCGTCGCCGATGATGGTGGGATAGCCCGCGTCGCCATGCTGCGGGGAATCGCAATGGACGATCGATCCGTCCTGGATATTCGTGCGCGCGCCGATACGGATACGGTTCACGTCGGCACGCAGCACGCAATTATACCAGATGCTGCTATCCTCGCCCAACGTCACGTCGCCGATCACATGCACGCCCGGCGCCACGAAAGCGGCGCGCGATACGTCCGGGCGGATATCGCCCAATGCTATGATGTTTGGCTGCGCCATGTCTCTGCCTCGATAACGTAAACCACGGTGGGATTGAGTTCGGCGCTGTAGTCGGGATCATCAAACGCATATTCCACCCGCTCGGTCATGCCGAGGCGCCGCATCAGACCCCAGGATGCTTCATTCTGCCGCACGGTGAACGCCACGACGCGCGGCGCCGAAAGTTCATCGAATGCAAAGGCGAGCGAAGCCGCCGCTGCTTCCCGCGCATAGCCTTTGCCCCACGAGTCCTCGCGAAAGCGCCAGCCCACCTCAATCTCGTCGGCCACGGGGCAGTTGCGTGCGTTGGCGATCTTGAGCCCGCAAATCCCGAGAAATTCGGCGTCCTCCCGCCGCTCCACCGCCCAGAAGGAAAAACCGTGCTTGGCCTGGGCCAGGGTCACCCGCTCATACATCGCATCGACCTCTTCCGCCGTCTGCAGCGCGCCGATCCAGCGCATCACGCCATGCGTGTTCAGATGCGCCGTGATATGCGCGCGATCATCCGGCTTCCACGGGCGCAGCAGCAGGCGAGCGGTCTCGATCATGCACCGAGCAGCCGTGCGGCATGCGCGGCATGATAGGTCAGCACGCCGGAGCAGCCCGCGCGTTTGAACGCCGTCAGTGTTTCGAGCACCAGCGCATCGCGCGCACCCGCGCCCACGGCCACGGCCGCCTCGATCATCGCATATTCGCCTGACACCTGATACGCGAACACCGGCACCTCGAAGCGATCCTTCACGCGGCGGATGATGTCGAGATAGGGTAGCCCCGGCTTCACCATCACGCTGTCCGCCCCCTCGGCCAGATCCAGCGCGACCTCGCGCAGGGCTTCGTCGGAATTTCCGGGGCTCATCTGGTATGTTTTCTTGTCGCCCTTCAACAGGCCGCGCGAGCCGACGGCATCCCGGAACGGGCCGTAGAAAGCGGATGCGTATTTCGCGGCATAGGCCATGATCTGCACATTCACATGCCCCGCCCCTTCCAGCGTCGACCGGATCGCGCCGACCCGCCCGTCCATCATGTCGCTCGGCGCGATGATATCCGCGCCTGCATCGGCCTGAACCAGCGCCTGTTTGACCAGCACGGCAGACGTTGTGTCGTTGAGGACATAGCCTTTTTCATCGACCAGCCCGTCATGACCATGCGTTGTATAGGGGTCGAGCGCGACATCGGTAAGCACGCCGATCTCCGGCACCGCATCCTTGATCGCCCGGATCGCCCGGCAGATCAGATTGTCGGGATTGAGCGCCTCCAGCCCGTCATCGGTGCGCAGTGCGCGCGGCGTGTTGGGGAACAGCGCGATACACGGAATGCCAAGCGCTTGCGCCTCGCGCGCGCGTTCGACGATCAGGTCGACCGACCAGCGCGAAACGCCGGGGAGTGAAGCGATCGGCTCCTCAACGCCCTTCCCTTCCGCGATGAACAGCGGCCAGATCAGATCTGCCGGAGTAAGAACCGTCTCACCGTGCAGCGCGCGGCTCCAACCGCTGGTGCGGGTGCGGCGAAGGCGAAGCGCGGGATAGGAAGCAGTCATGGATCGCCTTTATCGCCAAGCGCCGCCCCGCGCCAGACCGCAGCGAATTACGCCGCGGCGATCATCTGAAGACGAACAGATAAAGCAGGATGATGATCGGAATGGGAATGCCGATGAGCCACAGCAAGATGCCCTTCATTGTTCTTCTCCTCCTTATCGTTCTGCCGGATCGGCGCGGGTGCAACGGTTCAGCTGCGTGGCCGGTTCCTGAAATCGCAACGATATGAGATTGGCGGCGGAGTTGATTTACGCGACGGCGGGCGGCGCTTCCACATGCTCGGCCTGCTCCGCGACGTCAGCGAGCGATCCCTTGCGCCAGTTCGCCCAGCGGTAATAGGCCGCGGCCATCGTCGTCCCGCAAATCGCGCCGAACGGGAATGCGAGCCACAACGCATCCTGACCGAGATAGTCGTAGGCGAAGACCGCGAAGCCCACGCGGCAGGGAAGAAAGGTGATGAGCATCACGATCAGCGGGCCGACCACCGCGCCATTGGCGCGCACGGTTCCGAACAGCACCATCATGATGCCGGAGACGACGAACGCCCATCCCGAGACGTGCTGGATATGGGCGGAAATCGGCAGCGCAGGGCTATGGGAGCCAAGGAACAGGCCAAGCGCCGTCCGGTCGAAGATGGTGAGCAGGATCACCATCGAGCCGGTGATCATCACATTGTAGATGATCCCCTGCTTCGTGATCGAGCCCACCCGGTCCCATCGTCCCGCGCCGATATTCTGCGCGGCCATCGCGCTGACGGCCGCGCCCATCGCGATCGCCGGCATGCTGATATACGTCCATAGCTGCAGCGCGACGCCATAGGCGGCCGTCACGATCACGCCTTCGCGATTGACCAGCCCGACCATCGCGATCCCGGAAAACGACATCACCGCCATCTGCAGCGACATCAGGAACCCCTTGGAGAGCAACAGCCAGAGCAAGGCCGGCCTTGGAAAAAGATACCGCAATTCCCCGCCGCGCAACCGGATCGGCAGGTCACGCGCGTAGATGGTCGCGAGCAGCGCGACGGTCGTGACATAGTTGGCGATGAGCGTCGCGACCGCCGATCCGGCGATTCCCAGCTTCGGGAACGGCCCGATGCCCGCGATCAAAAAGGGATTGAGTCCCGCATCCAGCAGCACCGCCAACAGCATGAACCACAGCGGCGTCATCGAATCGCCGCTGCCGCGCAGCCCCATCATCAGCAATGTCAGGATGAAGCTCGCCGGCATGGAAAGCATCATCATCTGGAGATAGTTTGTCGCCAACGGCAGCGCTTCCGGCGGCGTCGCCAGCAGGCGCAACAGCGGCGGCGTGAGCATGTATCCCGCAACGGTCACGATCAGCGACATGCCAAAAAAAAGACCTGCCGCGCCGCCGATCGCGCGCCGCGCGCCGTCGATATCGCGCCGGCCGATATGCTGCCCGACGAGGATCGTCGCCGCCATGCCGAAGCCGAACACCGTGCCCAGCGAGAGAAAGACGATGTTGGTGGCATTGGACGTCGCCGCCAGCGCATCCTCGCCCAGGAACCGGCCGATCCACACCATGTTGATCGACGCGTTGAGCGACTGCAGGATATTCGCGCCCAGCGTCGGCAAGGCGAACACCAGCAGCGTGCGGGCGATCGGCCCCTGCGTCAGATCCCGCGCGGTCCTCATCCCAGACGCGCGAGTGCAGCCCTCAGCCGTTCGGCCTCCGCCGTCTTGTCCGCATGATCCGCCCGCGCCTTCTCCACCGCCTCGGGCTTCGCCTTTTCGACGAAGCTGGGATTGTTGAGGCGACCGGCGAGGGAGGCGGCCTCCTTCTCCGCCGCTTCGGCCGCTTTGGTGAGACGGGCGCGTTCGGCATCGAGATCGATCACGCCTTCGAGGGGAAGTATGAAAGTCGCTTCCTCGACGACCACGTTGATCGCACCCTTCGCATCGACATTCCCGCCAACCGCAACCCCGCTAAGCCGTGCCAAACGCAGCAAGGCTTCCCGATTTCGGATAAGTCGAGCATCGGTGGTCGCATTTCCGCCGAGAATGCTTGCCTGAAGGCGCGAGCCGGGTGGAACGTTAAGCTCTGTGCGTGCTGACCTGATTTTCTGGATCAGTTCGATGAGCCAGTCGATTTCCTTCTGCGCCTCGGGGTCGAGCGCACGCGCATCCGCCATCGGCCATTTCGCGTGGATCAGGTCGTACGGCCGATCCCCCAGCGCATGCCACAGTTCTTCGGTGATGAAGGGCATGAACGGGTGCAGCATGACGAGGATCTGATCGAGCACCCACCCCGCGACCGCGCGGGTTTCGGCTGCAGCCAGATCCTCCCCGGCACGGGGAGGGGGACCATCCGCAGGATGGTGGAGGGGGCTTTCGGCCAGCAAGACGCCCGAAACAGCCCCCCCTCCGTCATCCGATGCTGAAGCATCAGCTGCCACCTCCCCGTTTCGGGGAGGACTAAGCAGCGGCTTGGTCAGCTCGATATACCAGTCGCAGAAGCTGCCCCACGCAAACTGATAGACCGTGTTCGCCGCCTCGTCGAAGCGCAGATCAGCAAGCGCAAGATCGAGCGCCTGCACCGTCCTGATCGTCTCTGCGATGATCCAGCGGTTGACCGGCAGGTCGGCCTTCGGCGCCTCCAGCGTAGTGGAGGCACCGATGCCGTTCGACTGCGCAAACCGCGCGGCATTCCACAGCTTCGTCGCGAAGTTGCGATAGCCTTCGACGCGTTTTTCATCGAGCTTGATGTCGCGGCCCTGGCTTTCCATCGCGGTCATCGTGAAGCGCAGCGCATCCGCGCCATATGTGTCGATCAGGCCAAGCGGATCGACCGTGTTGCCCTTCGACTTCGACATTTTCGAGCCATCGGCCGCGCGCACGAGCCCGTGGAGATACAGCGTCTTCCACGGCACCTCCTTCATGAAGTGCAACCCCTGCATCGCCATCCGCGCATCCCAGAAGAACAGGATGTCGAAGCCCGAGATCAGCACGTCATTGGGGTAATGTTTGTCTAAAAGATCCTCCCCGGCACGGGGAGGGGGACCATCCGCAGGATGGTGGAGGGGGCTTTCGGCAAGCGAGGCGCCCAGAGCAGCCCCCCCTCCGTCACCTGATGCAGGCGCATCAGGCGCCACCTCCCCATTCTGGGGAGGATCTTTAGGCCACCCCAGCGTCCCGAAAGGCCATAAGGCGGAGGAAAACCACGTGTCGAGGACGTCGCCGTCGCGCGTGATCGTCTTGTTACCTGCGAGCGCCTGCGCAGTCGCTTCATCTTCAGCAACATAGGCTTTGCCGTCTTCATCGTACCACGCCGGTATCCGATGCCCCCACCACAGCTGGCGCGACACACACCATGGCTGAATATTCTCCAGCCAGTTGAACCACGTCTTCTCCCATGTCTTTGGCACGATCCTGATATCGCCGTTACGGACGGCATCGATCGCGGGCTTCGCGAGGGTCGCGGCGTCGACGTACCATTGGTCGGTCAGCCACGGCTCGATCACCACGCCGGAGCGGTCGCCATAAGGCGTCTGGATCACGCGGTCCTCGACCTTTTCGAGAAGGCCTGCCTCCTCGATCAGCGCGACGACGCGCTTCCGCGCCTCGAACCGGTCGATACCCAGCAGATCAGCCGGAATCAGTCCATCGGCGGTCTGGATCAAGTTCGCCTCGGCATCGAGCATGTTGAGCATGTCGGCCGCCTTGAAGCCGGCACGCTTGCCGACTTCGAAATCGTTGAAGTCATGCCCCGGCGTGATCTTCACCGCGCCCGATCCAAGCGCCGGATCGGCATGTTCATCGGCCACGATCGGGATCAGCCGCCCGGTGATCGGCAGGCGAACCTGCGTGCCGATCAGATGCTTGTAGCGCGCGTCCTCGCCATTCACGGCGACGGCCATGTCGGCGAGCATCGTCTCCGGCCGCGTTGTCGCGACGACGATGTGGCCGCTGCCGTCCGCCAGCGGATAGCGGAAGTGCCAGAACTTGCCGTTGATCTCGCGGGTCTCGACCTCGAGATCGGAGATCGCGGTCTTCAGGCCCGGATCCCAGTTCACCAGCCGCTTGTCGCGATAGAGCAGGCCCTGGTTGTAGAGATCGACGAACACCTTGATGACGGCCTTCGAAAAGCCCTCGTCCATGGTGAAACGCTCGTTCGCCCAGTCGCAGGACGCGCCGAGCCGGCGGAGTTGCTGCGTGATCGCCCCGCCGCTCTCGGCCTTCCATTCCCAGACCTTGTCGACGAATTCGTCGCGCGTGAAATCGGTGCGCTTCTGCTGCTGAAGCGCCATGTTGCGCTCGACCACCATCTGCGTCGCGATGCCCGCATGGTCCGTGCCCGCGACCCACAGCGCATCCTTGCCCTGCAGGCGGGCATGGCGGATCAGCACGTCCTGCAGCGTGTTATCGAGCGCGTGGCCGATGTGCAGGCTGCCGGTCACGTTCGGCGGCGGCATGACGATGGTATAGGGTTCCGCGTCCGGCCGCGCGGGCCGAAACGCGCCGGTTTCTTCCCAATGCCTGTACCAGCGCGCTTCGATGGCCGCGGGATCGAAAGTCTTGTCGATTGTCATGCGCGGCCTTTAGCGGGGAGTTACCGGCAGCGGCTAGCCTAAAGTTTTCGCTCTTCCGGCAGGGAATACCCTGTCAAGCTTCGGATTATTTCCGGTGGAATTCCACTTGAAATCTGTTGCCGCTTCGGCTGCTTTTGCGCGACGAGCAACGATCCAAAAACTGAAGCGTGTTTAAAACGTCCGCCCGGTGATCCGGCCGATTTCCTTCTCGACCAGCTTTTCGACCAGCTCCGGCAGACGCTGGTCCAGCCAGTCCTTCAGCATCGGGCGCAGCATTTCGCGGACGAGTGCGTCGAGCGTGTTCGGCGCGGCCCCGTCCTCCGGCTTTACGATCAATGCCGACAGTGCGGCGAGCGACTGGCGGCTGGCCGACGCGGCGTCCTCGGAAACGATGGTGGGCGATGACGCCGCGCTCGCTTCGGCTACGCTGCGGAGCGGTTCGCTTGCACGCGGCGTCTCGATCGGCCGCACGGTATCGCGCGGCTGCACGCCGGCGCGAAACTCGGAAGCAGCGGGCGCTTCGGTGGTATCGATGGGCTGAGTCAATTCCAGCACCTCCTCAGCCTCGGCCGTGTCGTCATGATAATCCGCGAACCGGGTTCGCGAATTGATGACATTATCGTGGCCCGTGGCATTTTCTACCCGCGCAACAGCAGCGACGGCAGCCTGGCTGTCGTCGGCGATAATGCGCTTGATGGAAGCTAAGATGTCTTCCATCGACGGCTCATGTTTCACATCCCCCATAGAATCGGGTTAATGCCCTAGTTTTGCGGCATTGTCACGGGGGCGGGTTCAGGGCCCGCCGGTGCTGCTAGCGGTTGCAAAGCAGGCGATGGAAGCGGTTGAATTCCCACGTTTCTTGAACCGTGCACGGTAGGTGCGCCATCGTCGCCCCAATCGAACACGGAATTTTTGATCCGGTTATAATTGGTGACCGGATCATATAACGGCCCGCCATCGAGCCCCAGATTCGCGGCCTCGGCTCTTCCCATTGCTGCGAGCAGGGCGAAGCCGGCAACATAGGCATCGCGCCGCGCGCTCACCAGTTGAACGCGCGCGTTGAGCAATTCCTGCTCGGCATTCAGCACGTCGAGCACGTCACGCGTACCCACGCCCTGCTCGGCCCGAACCCCTTCCAGCGCCAGTTCGTTGGCCGATACCGCAGTTTGCGACGAGTCGATGACTCCGCGCGACGCAACGTAGGAAGCATAGGCCGAACGGACCTGCGCGATCACCGCGCGCTCGGTTGCGATTTCCTGCTCCATCGACTCGCCCACCCGTGCCTGCGCCTGCCGCACCCGCGCGCCGGGGCCGCCGCCCTGATACAAGGGCAAGGTCGCCTGCAGGCCGACCGAAGCTGATGTAGATCGGTTCGGAACGCCCGCCCCCCCCTCGAACGAGTTATCCAGCGAATTAAGGTAGTTCACATAATTTCCGCCCGCTATCGCAGACAGGCGTGGAAGACGTAAGGCACGAGCGGAACCGACATCCTTGCGCGCGGCATCGCTTTCCTTCTTGACGGCGATCAGTTGCGGATTGTTGTCGAGCGCGACCGAAAGCGCGGCATCTGGACTTTCCGGAAATCCCGGCAACAAGGGTGGCGGCTCGAGATTGTGGGGCATTTTGCCGATCACGCGCAGATAATTTTCCCGGCTGCTGACAAGTTGCGCCTGAGCGGAATCTAACTGGCTGCGCGCGATGGCCAGGCGGGCCTGCGATTGGGCGACATCGGTCTTGGTCAGGTCGCCCACCTGAAAACGGTCCTGCGACGCCTGGACGTTGGTTTCCAGCACGCCGACCTGACCAGAATTAAGATCGACGATCGCCTGGTCGCGGATAACGTCCATATAGGCCGCGACCACATCGGTAAAAACACTCGACTCGGAGGCACGCAGATCGGCGCGTCCTGCTTCCACGCGAATCTTGGCGGCCTCCACCGCATTGCGAACCGCACCGCCCTGATAAATCGGCAGGCTAGCATTAATGCCCGCGGAGACGGACCTGCGCGGTGATGTGAAGTCCGCGCTGGAACGCTTTACATTTTCGGTGAAAGCGCCGTCGGCGGAAACGCCCAGCCGCCCATCGGCCTTGGCGATCGGCACATTCTCGTCGATCTGCCGCTGGCGCGCCCGCGCGCCGGCCAATGTGGGATTGCTGTTATAGGCCTGCGACAAGGCTTCCCGGAGCGTATCGGCACATGCCGGCGCGACGAACGCTACGGACATGGTTAACATGGTGCCTGATGCGATACCGGACAGCCATTTTGCGCGCCTCATAGCGATCCTCTCGTTAGAAACTGAAACTTTTGGGCTGCTCGAAGCCGGGAAGCACAATGGCCTCGGCATCGGCAAATGCGGCAAGGCCGAAGCCCTTGCCCGCCTTGCGGCCGATCGCCAGTCGGGTGACGCCGCGATCGACGATCCCGGTCGCCAGCCTGCCGCCATCGGCGAGCTGATCGATCAGCACCTGCGGCACCACTTCCACGGCACCGTCGATCAGGATCAGATCATAGGGCGCGGCCTTCGCCCATCCCTTCGCAAGCGATCCCCTGGCGAAATCGATCCTGCCGGATGATGTCGCCCTGCGCGCGATCGCGATCAGATCGGCGTCCTCCTCCAGCGCGACGACCGACGCCACCAGCTCAGCCAGCAACGCGGCCGCATATCCCGTCGCCGCGCCCACCACGAGCGCGTGATCGCCGGATTGGGGATGCGCCTCGGTCAGCAGCCTGCCGGTCACCATCGGCGGGTTCATCGCCCGCCCGCCGCCCAGCGCGATGATGCGGTCAGCATAGGCAAGGGCGGCGCTTTCGGCAGGAACATAAGCCTCGCGCGGAATGATGCCCATCGCCGAGACGACGCGCGCGTCGTTTACCGCGGCCGTCCGTAGCTGGTTGGAAACCATCAGGCGGCGCATGTTTTCGTAGGTTTGCTCGATCACGCCGGTCCTCGTGGCATAACTGTGTTATTGACGCAATACAGCGGTCGCCCGCTTGCCTGCCCTGTACCCCGGCCGCAGATCGCAGCCAAGGTTGATTGTGCCGATATCGTCACACACCCTAATAATCCTGCGCGGCAGCGCTGTTCAGCTTCACTTTGCGTTCTGTTTGAACCTGCGGCGCCCGCAACCGTTTGGCTTCTGACGGTTCCATACCCCGCATTGAAGGAAACATGCCATGACATCTTCCGGTTCAAACGATCCCGCGCCTGGCGACGCTGACGAGCTGGGCCCGGCGGGCGTGGGGGAAAATATCTGCCCGAAGTGCAACGGCAGCGGAAAGATCGCCGGGGCGGAATGCGAATATTGCAACGGACGCGGCAAAATCCTTGAAGGTATCGCAGGCGCATGATCTCCGGCGGCCATACCAGGCCGCGCTCCTGGCAGGCGCGGGATCCCAGCCAAAGACGATTTTGATCGCGTACCGTGACCCGATGTTTGACAATAGGATCGAAAGCACGCATTTGCGCGCCGTGGCCCGATGGCGGAGTGGTTACGCAGAGGACTGCAAATCCTTGCACGCCGGTTCGATTCCGGCTCGGGCCTCCATTCTTTTCAGATAATCAGCCATTTTCAGTCCTTTGCGCTGATTTGGCGTCTAACCTTGGATCAGGGTTAGACATTTCCCACTCGGCAAGGCGCTTGATTGCGCCTTCCGCGAGGCGTTCTTGATTAGCCGCTTCGGTGTAGCGCGCGACCTCATCATCCTTTGAGTGGCCGCTGACCGATTTCATGGTCTTGTTCGGCATTTCCAGTTCCGCCATGCGACGCATCGTTGCCTTACGCAGCCCATGGGCTGTGCAGCGCGGCAGACCAGCGGCGTTGCACTGCTCGCGGAACCAACCTCCGAATCCCTTGACGGAAAACGGCTTGCCCCACTCCGTAACGAGAAAGCACAGAGCATCGCTCGCCGGCATGGCATCGATCGCCGCCGCGAGTTGTGGGGCAATAGGCAACTGCAGTAGCTTGCCGGTTTTCGTCTGCCGGATCGCGAACTTGCCTGCTTTGATATGCTGGCGGCCAAGATGGATAGCATCCACCTTACGTTGATCTGTCCAAAGCATTAGTTCCATGGCGAGACGCTGCTTCGTCCCTTGCGGCCAATGTGCGCGGTATGCGGCGATGTCAGTCTCGGTCCAGGTATAGAAGCCCGAGGACCGTTCACCTGGCGCAACCTTCACAGTCTGAGAATCGTCCACCGGGTTGGTGGTGATCCAACCCAGCTTGCGTGCGAATGCGAAGAAACGCCGCAGTTCCTTACGCAGTTTGCGAGCAGCCTCGATCCCGCCGAATTTGCGGCCCTTTTCATCCACCGTCTTGATCCGCGCTTTGGCGATGATCGCGTCGATATGATCGAAGCGAATGCCTTTGACGGGCCTCTCCTCCCTGCCCTCAGCAAATCGCTCCAGAATCTGCCGCACTTTCGTTTGCGTCACCTCGCTCGGGCCAAGCCGCTCCGGCACAGCCAAATAGCGCCTGAGAAGATCACCGATGCTGCCTGGCACGGTACGCTCGGCCTGGGCTTCCTCCCGCGCCTCGGCTATCGCCTCAGGACTATTGAAGCGACGATATTCCTCCCTGAACGCCTCCGTCCCCAACGGCGCGGTGAAGTAGCGTGACGGGTATCCCTTCCGCCGGTAGCGCAACCGCTCTTTGCCGTGCCGATCCTTGAAGCGGGAGACATATTCAGGGAGGAATCGGTTGGATCGCGACGTGCGCTTGTTCATGTTGATAGCTCAGCGTCCCAAGGGTTATCGGTCGTGGGCTTGGTAGAGCCGCCATTCTCGATCAGCACCAAAATCGTACCGTTCGGCTCGATCTTACACCCTCCCGGCATCACGCCCGCCGCCAGCACAGCCCTAACTGCGCGGGTGACGTCAGCTTTCCTGAAGCGGGCGGGCCGCGCGGTCATGATTCCACCTGACGAAGTAGCTCGTCCGAAACACCCTGCCCGCTGGTGATGCGGAAGCGCGCCATGTCACTTAGCCTCGATTGCGCGCGGTTCCACCATGTTGGCTTCGAGAAATTCCTCGATCGCCCCTTCGGGTAGATAGACCGTTCGACCGATACGGACATGCCGAAGCTGGTTCGAAGCGATCAGCTTTCTTATCCGGCTTTCAGGCCAGCCAGTCTTGGCGGCCAATGATTTCGCACTCTCGAAATTGACGCTCATGGTGAATCCTTGCCGCAATTGCGCTCTCAAGCTACGTTAATGCAGAGAATGGCATATTTATCCTCTTTTGAGGATTTTTACCTCAATTGAGGTTAAGGGGCAAGTGTGTTGTCTGTTGGCGCGCGATTGGCAGAATTGAGGAGCGAAGCGGACCTCTCTCAAACAGAATTTGCTGTGCGTGTCGGCACGTCCCAAAGCGCGTTCGCGACATATGAAAAGGGGCTGCGCGAAGCGCCGCTCAGCGTCGTTTCCGCTGCCTGCAAGGAGTTTGATGTCAATCCGACCTGGCTGTTGTTTGGCGAGGGTGCCAAGCGCACCGCCGATGCGTCAGACCTCGCCGCGCGCGCCTACCGGGTCACACGCAATTTCGTGAGGGACACGCCGGTTGCGTGGACGGACGAAATGGAGAGCGAATTTTTTCTGCTCTCGTTCCGCTATCTGACGGAACACGCCAATTCTTCCGATGAATTTCTGAACTTCATGCTCGAAAAGGCCGTAGCCAATGCCCGATAACGACAATGGCCCGCTCAGCGACACTGAACAGCGCCTCATCAGCTTCATCCAATCTGTTCGTCCAGAATCGGACTCATTGCTCAAACTGCGGTCCGCAACCGAAATCTGGCTTTGGCATGGGAAACTGTTCGCTATCATTTGCGCAGTTGTCGTCTTTGAAGCTGCTCTGCTGAGCGGATGGTATCGTTTGCCTGCCCTGTTGGCGATCATCAGCGCCAGCGCGCCCTTGATGATGATCCTGTCTCTGGAGCGCCTGTTGGGCCGCTGGAAAGGGCGCCTGCGCATCCAGCAAGGCCGCCCAACGTCTCACTGGCATTTTGAGCGCGCCGCCGCCTGAAATCCGTGAATACCATGAAATTTATCACCGAAGGAAGTGAAACGTAATGCCAACGCTGTCGTGGTTGACGCGCGAAAAGGATGTGAAGTGCGCGGACGGCGTGGCTTATCGGTTGCTGGAACGGGACGATAGGCTGGGCGTCGGCTCGCCAGAATCCGGCAACATGCTGATCCAGGGTGACAATCTGGAAGCGCTGAAAAGCCTGCTGCCCTATTATCGGGGGCAGGTGAAATGCATCTATATCGACCCGCCCTACAATACGCGGTCGGCATTTGAGCATTATGACGACAATCTGGAACACAGCCAGTGGCTGGCGATGATCTGGCCACGCCTGATGTTGCTGCTGGAACTGCTGGCGGAAGATGGCAGCATCTGGGTGTCGATCGACGACAACGAGGGTCATTACCTTAAGGTCATCATGGACGAGGTGTTCGGGCGGCGGAATTTTATAACGAACGTAATCTGGCGGAAAAATTACTCGCCGAAATCCACAGCTCGGCATTTCTCGGAAGATCATGATCACATTTTGGTTTACGCGAAAAGCGGCGACACATGGGCTCCTAACCTCATGCCTCGCTCTGAGAAGCAGGATAAAGCTTACAAGAACCCAGACAAAGATCCACGCGGCCCCTGGAAGACAAGCGATCTTTCTGCACGGAATTTTTACAGCAAAGGCGTCTATTCTATTACGACCCCAGGGGGACGTGTAATTGATCGACCACCGGGAGGGAACTATTGGCGCATCGCAGAAGATAAATTCTGGGACTTTGATCGTGACAATCGCATATGGTGGGGGAAGGACGGCAACGCAATTCCTCAGATTAAACGCTTTCTTTCTGAAGTGAAGCAAGGGATCGTGCCGCAAACATTCTGGTCGTATGAAGAGGTTGGGCATACGCAGGATGCGAAAAAAGAGGTTCTGGCGTTTTCGTCAGATGATGTTTTCATCACGCCGAAGCCAGAGCGCTTAATTTATCGCGTCCTTCATCTAGCCACTAGTCCCGGCGATCTCGTCTTGGATTCGTTCCTTGGCTCCGGCACCACCGCAGCAGTCGCGCACAAGATGGGACGGCGCTGGATCGGCATCGAAATGGGCGACCATGCCCTGTCCCATTGCGCGCCACGCCTGCGCAAGGTGATCGACGGTGAACAGGGCGGCATCAGCGAGGCGGTAGGCTGGCAGGGCGGGGGCGACTTCTCCTTCTACCGGCTTGGCGAGGCCGTGTTCGACGGCCACGGCGCGATCAATCCCGGCATCGCCTTTGCTCCGCTGGCGGCGCACATCTGGTTCTCCGAAACCGGCCTGCCATTTGCAGGCAAGGCGGATACGCCGTTCATCGGGGAGCATGACGGCACCGGCCTCGCCCTGCTCTACAATGGCATCCTTGGCGACAAGCGCGTGTCTGGCGGCAATGTGCTGACCCGCAAGACGCTGGCTATGGTCCGCGCTGCCGCTGGCTCCTTTTCCGGCCCGATCACCATCTATGGCGAGGCGTCCCGCCTGTCCCCTGAAAGTCTGCGCGCCGAAGGCATCACCTTCAAGCAGACCCCCTATGATGTGAAGGCGCGCTGATGCTGCTCAAGACCTATCAGACTGAAACGCTTGGCACTCTGCGCCGCTTTCTGGAAGACGCGCGGCTGCATGGCCCCAAGGCCGCCTATGAGGCAATCACGCAGGAACCGGATCAGGCCAAGCGCTTGCGCGGCTATGGCGGGAAATATGAGCCGCTGTTGGGGCAGGAAGACATGCCCTATGTCTGCCTGCGCCTGCCCACTGGCGGCGGCAAGACGCTGCTCGGCGCCCATGCAGTCGGCGTGGCGCGGGATGCGTGGATAGACGCGGAATTTCCGCTCGTCCTGTGGCTGGTGCCCACCAACATGATCCGCACCCAGACGGTCGATGCGCTGAACAATCCGCGCCATCCCTATCGCGCGGCGCTGGACGACAAGTTCGGCGGCAGAGTCCGGATTTATGATATAGGTGATTTCGGACGGATCAGGGCGCACGATCTGGCGGGCAATTGCTGCGTCGTGGTCGGCACGCTCCAGACGCTGCGCGTGGAAAGCACCGACGGCCGCAAGGTCTATGCCCATCATGAGGAACTGGAACCGCTGTTCAGCCAGGTGCCCCGGCATATGGCTGGACTGGAAACGCTGGGCGCGGACATCGCGGCAAAGGTCGGCGGACACCCCGACGACATTCGCTACAGCTTCGCCAATCTGTGCCACTTGCGCCGCCCGCTGATGATCGTGGACGAGGCGCATAAGGCCGTGACGGGCCTCAGCCGCGAAATGCAGGCGCGGGTGAACCCCTGCGCGATCATCGAATTTACCGCCACCCCGCACAAGAAAAGCAACATCCTCCACAGCGTCAGCGCAATGGAACTGAAGGATGCCCAGATGATCAAGCTGCCGGTGCGGCTTGAAGAACATGCGGATTGGGAAAGCGCGGTGACGGGCGCGATCCTGAAACGCGCCGAACTGGCGGAGGAGGCGGCGAAGGATCGGGCCGGTTATATCCGCCCGATCGTGCTGTTCCAGGCCGAGGACAAGAACCGCGAGGTCACGGTGGAGGTACTGCGCGACCACCTCATCAACACGCACCATGTCGATCCCGCCGCCATTGCAGTCGCCACCGGCGATCAGCGCGGACTGGACGGCATCAACCTGTTCGATCCTGCCTGTCCCATCGAATATGTCATCACGGTTGAGGCACTGAAGGAAGGCTGGGACTGTTCCTTCGCCTATGTTTTCTGCTCGGTCGCCAACATCAAGAGCGCGACCGACGCAGAGCAGCTTCTGGGGCGCGTGCTGCGGATGCCCTATGCCACACGGCGCAAATCGCCCATGCTCAACAAGGCCTACGCCAACCTGGTGTCCAAGTCGTTTGCGGAAGCCGCGAACACGTTGCGCGACCGGCTCGTGGACATGGGCTTTGAAGAAAGCGAGGCTGAGGCCAATATCGAAGCCGAACAGGGCACGCTTGATGATGGCCTATGGGGGGAGCGGCGGCGGCCCCGGCCATCGACGCGGATTACCGTCGATGCCGCGCCGGAGGCACTGGCTGCTGTGCAAGCTGCCGCGCCGGAGAAGGTCAGGATCGACACCACCCAGGGCGCCGCGCCAACTATCACGGTGACGGGCTTCCTGCGCGAAGCGGAAAAAGAAGCAATCTTCGCCGCCCTGCCGGACAAGGCCGCGCAGGTCGTTCGCGAGGAAGTGGCGCGTTACGAGGCGGAAAATGCCCATCAGGCTTCGCCTGCCGAACTCGGCGGGGATTTCATCATTCCCCGCCTAATGACGTCCGTGCAGGGCGAACTGGTCTTTGCCGACGCCGACATATTGGGCGAATATTTCGACTGGTCGCTGGCGGACCACAGCGCCCAGCTCTCCCCTGCCGAATTTTCCGTGCGGGATACCTCTGAAGCGTTCGAAATTGATCTCGACGGCGACAATCTGATGGTGCGGCATAGCGATCAGACTGATCAGCTCATGCTGGATGTGCCGGTTGGTGGCTGGACCGAAGGCGGACTGGTCAATCTGCTCGCTCGACAGGTTCGGCAGGCGGATAGCGCGATCGGGCATGCAGAAATGATTGGCTGGCTTTCCGACGCGGTGCGGCACCTGACCGGGCCGCGCGGCATCCCGCTTGCCACGCTGATGCGCTGCCGCTTCATCCTGGCGCGTAAGCTGCGCGAGAAAATAGCCGCGATCCGGGCCGAAGTGCGCAAGGGCGTCTATCAACGCTGCCTCTTCGCGCCGGAAGCCAAGCCAGAACTATCCTTTGAAAATGGCTTCCGCTTCCACGAGGGCATGTTTGCCGGGGTGCCGACTTATCGCGGCACCAAGTATCGATTTTCCAAACATTTTCTGGGCTGGGATCGCGTTCCCCGGTTTGACGGCAAGGGCGATGACGGAGCGGAGGGCGAGGAGTTCAAGGCCGCCCAACAGCTCGATAGCATGGGCGAAGTGGACTATTGGGTCCGTAACGTCTCCAAACATGCCGATGCCTTCTGGCTACCGCTAGCGAACAATCACACCTACCCGGATTTCGTGGCGAAGCTGAAGGACGGGCGATTGCTGGTGGTCGAATACAAGGGTGAGCATCTAGTGGAGGGCTCGACCGAGAAGCGGGCCATCGGACAGCTCTGGCAGGAATCCAGCAAGGGTTCGGGTGTCTATGTCTTCGCGGAAAAAGAACGCGATGGCATGAATGTGAAAGAGCAAATCTTAGACGCGATCAGGAAGGCCTGAGTCAAGTGGTTGCGCCCATCCGTGCAGGATGGGCGCAACTGCTGGAATTGCTCTGCTACAGTTGTTGCAGGCGATCTCGCGCGACGACGATGGCGCTATATTCCATCAAGGTCTGAGCTACCGTCGCGTCATCGTTCACATCCAGCGATTCGGCCACATCCCACGCCTGCGTTGTCCGCATTTCCAACCATGCGATCCGCTTTGTGTCTGGCGCGTTATCGCTTCCCTCCACGGCGATCTGCTCACTGTAACCGGCGATTACGTCATTGATCGCCTCCAGCGCCGCCTCATAGGCAATCGCCTGAGCCTGCGTCCACATTGGGTAGGTTTTCGTGGTCATGCCTTTCGGTCCCTCGTCGGCAGAGTTCTACACCATTCCGCCAACAGGATGAACCGGCACTGGCATTCGGCGCCGAAGCACTATATGATAAAATCATATCGGAATGGAGGCAGGCATGGCCGCGAAGGCAATCTCGGTAACGCTCGGCGAAATGGCGTCGCACGCTGAACGTCATCTGGCGTCCGGTCGCTATGCCTCGATGAGTGAAGTGATGCGAGCCGGGCTGCGCGCGCTGGATCGCGAAGAGGCGGTGTTAGATGAACTGGTCCGCGTCCGCGTTGCAGAGGCCTTGGCCGATCCCCGTCCGCCCATGCCGCTCGATAAGGCGTTCGCAAAGGTCCGGGCCTCGATCGCCAAAGCATGACCTATGAAGTTCAGCTCTCCGCCCTTGCGATTGAAGACCTGATTGCACTCCACCAATGGGTTAGCGCGGAAGCCGATACTCCCACTGCAGACAGTTATTTGGCCAGAATTGAAGAGCGCATCGCGGCACTGGCCGACTTTCCCCATCGCGGATCGCCCCGCGATGATCTGATCGCAGGCCTGCGGACGCTGACATTCGAACGCCGCCTGCTGATCGCGTACAGCGTGGACGGGCAAGTCGTTACCGTTCAGCGCGTCATCAACGCCCTGCGCGACCTTGGACCTGCGATCCGCGATTCCTGAAACTCAGGAGCGGTCCAGGTTGGAGCGAGGTCCGAATTCCTTCACGATCGCGGCAAATCGTTCATCGGCTTCTGCCTCGGTTTCCGGGATCGATCGCAGAAACTCGATGTCATCAAGAAATTGGGGCAGCATGTCCGGGTGATCTTCCCAGACGACGCAGAACACGTCGAACAGCAAATCCGGCTTGGTGCTAAAACAGTCCGCCGCCATCTGCTCCAGCCATTTGCGGATATGGCCAAGCTTGGATACCGTATCAAATGGGTCAAATTCTAAGGGTGATGCCATTGCCGTCTCCATAATCATCAGAATGGCGATGGCGCGACTTGGGCAGTCGACCAACACCGGCAGTTCCAGGTGGATCCCCATGACAATTGCTGTCGCGAACAAAGCGGTGATTGGGGGATCACTCTCCAAATCCTCATTGCGGCCATCGGTTGATAGGCTAACCTCTCAAGCTGACTAGCGATAAGGTAGATCTTGAGGAGACGCCCCCCGTGAAGATAAATAATCTCATCATCAGCAATTTCAGAGGTATTCAGCGACTGGAAGCAAGCAACCTTGGCGACACCATAATTATTGCGGGGCAAAACGGGTCAGGGAAATCGTGTGCATTTGATGCCATACGACTGCTGAAATCCACATACGGCGGGTACCAACAAAACGAATGGCAGCACTTTTTCGGTGAATTTGCGATCCAACTTCACGGCGGGACCGCCCAGCTCAAAGGTCTTTTCAATGATTTGACTAAGCCCGTCCATCTCGAAGCACATTTTCAATTGCGAGATGATGAGAGAGCGTATGTCAACGCAAACGCTGCAGAACTGCTTGAAGAAACAATATGGCAGTCCGTATTGCCAGAAGCGTTTCAGTTTGGAGGATATCGCAAAGCCTTGTTCTCAGCACAGTTTCGAGACCGAGAGCCAGAAGTAAAAGGCAGATTGGCGAACGAACTTCCCGGACTAATGGAGGAGTTAGCAAAGCCACAGGTAATCGCGCGCGCGATTATTCTGCCCAACGGGGACGTGCAGCTTGAATCATCCCGATTGCTTTCAGTTGTTTTCAGCAACTATCGACCGAGACAAATTGGCGTTGTCGATTTCCATGGGGCGCAAAGGCACTATGGTCGAGAAAATGTTCAAGGAATTAACCTCAGCCTAGATCAAGCGAACCAAAATCAAAGTGCGCATAGCTTATATAATTACAATAACAAGTATGCCAACGTGAAGAGCGAGATGGCTGGTAACTTTGTCAAGGAATTGCTTGCAGAGAAGGCGTCGTCATCTTCATCGGATTCAGTGGTATCGCTTTCCGACACCCTAAAAGAGCTGTTCGAAGCGTTCTTTCCTGATAAATCATTCTCCGGACCGCGACCAATGCCAGATGGGAGTTTGGCATTTCCTGTGAAAACTCAGGGTGGAAACGAGCATGACCTTGATGAACTAAGCTCAGGGGAAAAGGAGATTTTATACGGATATCTCAGGATACGAAGCTCTGCCCCAAAAAATTCGATTATCCTTCTCGATGAACCAGAACTGCACCTTAACCCTAGACTGATCCGCGGACTGCCTGAATTTTATCGCAAGCACCTTGGCGAAGCGCTCCAAAACCAACTTTGGCTAGTCACACATTCAGACGCGCTCATACGTGAGGCTGTAGGGAAGCCCGGCTTTAACGTGTTCCACATGCTTCCTTGTGGAGCTGAGGGCGCGGAAACTTCTCAGTTGCGCCCACTTTCGGTCACGGATGATCTTGATGCCGTCCTTGCAGACCTTGTGGGCGATCTCGCCGCATATCGCCCCGGCGGGAAGGGTCTGATTTTTGAAGGCGGCGGGGACACCGATTTCGACAAGACCCTTGCCAGCGCGCTGTTCCCAGAGGAGCTGCGCGGGATAAACTTGATTTCCGGAAGTAATAAAACGCGCGTAAAGCTTTTGCATGAAGTTCTAGAGCGCGCATATACGAAGGGAGACCTCCCTACAAAGTTCTACGCAATTACAGACATGGATAGCGATGGCCCCTCCCAGACCACGTCTGCCGTAGGCAGGTTTCAATGGGACGTTTACCACATAGAGAACTATTTACTTCACGATCAATATATCTCAGACGTTCTTAATTCCCTTGGGATGACTGACACTTACACGGCTGCAACATTAGAATCTAAATTCACAGAAGCTGCAAGGAAGGTAGTCCCGGCAGTGCTGATCCAGAAAATGAGGACGTTCGTCAACTCCCACTTGGTGGGCTGCATCGATCTGGGCTTCCCGCCCGAAAGCCTGACTATTGGAAAAGAGCTGTTTGGTGCCGCAAGCCGCTCGGCAGAACGCACGGCAAGGCTCATTGAGGGTGAACTGTCTGAAGCGAAGCTGATTGAAGCAGAACAGAGCTTCCGAACTGAGATAGAAGGAAGTTTCGCTGATGGCACATGGCGCAAGAAGCTTCCCGGACGGGATATCCTGAAGCAGCTCACAGCGATCGTCGGGAGTCCGGTTGGTTACGAGGTGCTTCGGAACCTAATCGTCAGCCGCATGGTCCAAGAAGGTTACCAACCAGAAGGCATGAAGATGGTGATTGATCAGATTAGCTCAGCTTAATTCTTCAAGACGGCGGTAATCCTTGGCAAGGTTCGAGGCCATTCAGCGGGCCGTGAATGAACGGCGGCTCTTGGTTCATCCCGTTGTTCGACCCGTGGCGCTGGAACGACAGCAAAGTCCAGCCCCAGTCATGAGCGGACTGACCGCTCATAGGCGAGCTGCTCTTGCACTTGAGCGGCTTGGATGGGCGCATTATTGCCCCAGAAAGCTCAGCGACCTGGTTCCTGCATATCTCTATCGCGCGTCCGATCCTGGCGTATGGTTCGCTGTCGATCGAGTATCAATTTCTCCAGTCGTTGTGCCTGCCGAGATAGGCTTTCGGCGGAGCGCAGCGATTGCTTGCAGCCGACCTTGGCGGCCGCATCCTTCGTCTGATCGTTGAGCTTTGCCGTAGAGGCCCTCACTTTATCTGCTGCCTCAGCGAGTCGGGACAACATTCCCTCCGATTTCTCGGACATGAGCGGCGCAGCAGCCTCGTGGTCTGGTGACGTGATCGCTATGGATGCCACTAGCCCGCGCAGGGCTGTCGCACAGGAAAGCTCTGAATTTCCACCGTAACGTTCAAGTTCAGCGATGGCGCGCATGTAGATCGACGTTACCCGCTCCATGTTCTCGGCGCGGTGCCGATTTACGGCGGTCCGCGATCCGGCCAATGGCCTTTTGTCCCGCTCACGGACCTTCTGCGCGGCAATGTCTTCCCGTTTCGGCGGAAAGCCACGCGCCGCACGCCGGGTCGCGTCCGCTTCAACACCGCGCGAGCGAAGGTTCTCGGCAAAACGCTCGCGACAATAGGCTAGGAACTCGCGGTCGGGATTAAAACGGCGACCCTCCTGGTCCCGGTTGGCGACGATCACGTGGACATGGGGATGCGGCTCGTCGGTGTGCAGCGCCATGACCCATCGACGGTTTGCCATATACTGCTCGGCAACCTCTTTGACGGCCTCGCGGACCGTGGGGGGGTCTGTGCCGGGAGGCATGGAAAATACCATCGCGAGCGCCGTTGCGCCCTTCCTCCGCGTCTCATCAAACATCTCGTGGAGTTGCCATTCGCGTGCCAGTTGCTGCATCTCGTCAGCCCGCGCCAGTAATTTGCCCTCGCTGGTTTCCAGTGGCAGAGGCTCCTGATCGGATACGCCAAGGCGGGCAACATAGGTAAAGGCGCCAAGCACACTGCCTGCCCCATGGATGCGCCCGGTGATTTTCACCACGGTTTGCGGGACACGCCGTGTCGTTCGATCCAACGCCTCGATCGCTCGCTGGCTTCGGTTCGCCGGTGGCCGGAAATTCGCGCCGCTGCCTGACAGCATTGCACGGGCAAGCTGGCCGTTACCCTTCCGGTCCACCCTGCCGCGCCGTGCGGAGGGCGCACCGTGTATCCGCTCCAGCCCATCCAGCGTTCCGTCAGAAAACTGGAATCCCGTCATGCGCCACGCTTCCCGGTTCTGGATGCCCGTTTGCCGCTCCCAGTCCAATAGCTGACCTCTGCCGCCGCGATACTGGACAGGTCGAACGTGGCTGTGGTGATGACGGTCGATAGCCGATCCTCCATCCCGATCACCGCCTGCGCAGCCAGCTCAATCGGGACAGAAGCATCAGGCTGGTTGGCAGCATTCACCGCCTTTACCGCTTGATTGAGCGAGCGCCCGATTGCGCGAACCTGCACGGCCAGTTTGAGGATGGACTGCGCGCTCGTCGGCACCAACCGCAACTCCCCGGCTCGGTCCCACAGTTGCCAGCGGATCGTCCGTTTGATCCATTGCGCGCGGGTCAGGCCCGCCTGCTGGGCAACGGTTTCCATCGCCGCAACTTCCTCGGATGGAAAGCGCATGGACACCAGTTTTGTGGGGCAGCTGAACGCCGGCACATCGCGGATTTCATCGGGCCGCTTTTGCAGTGCGTCGATCAGCGCGCGCTTGATCCAGGCGCTGCGCGTCATCCCGGCAGCCTTGGCCAGAAGGTCGATCGCTTGGGCAAGATCGTCCTCGATCCTGAGGCTAACCGGGGTCATGACAGCCTCGTGCAGCGAGCATAACGTGCAGCCATTTGTCCGAAAATGCTGTCGGTTATGCTATCCTGCGCATTTCCAATCTCACTCCTCCCCGTCTTCCTCCTTTCGTCCTTACGGTCGCGGATCGCAGCGACCATCCCGGCAAGGTTCATGGTTCCGGCCAAGGTAGATTTCACCATCCCCGCCAGACACCCCGTAGGTCTGCGTGCATGGTAGCGATGACCGGAGGACAGGGCAGCATTACGCTGGATGATGATGACGCAAAGGGCCGCATGTTCGCGCCCAAGGCGAGCGCAAGCGGATTGCCACGACCGCTGACCAATCCCCATCTGGATAGCCATATGGAAAGAGGTTTCGACGATGCCGGGCCAAGTGGTTCCGCCAAACATCGGAAGAGCCTCACGATATTCGTCGGTAGCGATCATGGCGGCCTGCTGGGGTGACATGCGCAAGTCCGGCGTTCGCGACGGCTCATCGGCGCTACAGGTTTTTGAAGATTGTTGTGGTGGTATATTGGGTGCGCAATTTTCTTCCGATCCATCGGAAATTTTCTGCGCACCGGCACTATCGCGAAGCATGGTCAGCACTTCCGCCAGGGCATCCCTGATCGCCGTCAGCCGATCCAGGTCAGTGATGCGCGCCGTCCGTCCGTGCGGTAGTATCTCATCGGCTATCGTACGCAGGTTCGTCTGCTCGCTCGAACGGATAGCACGATTGATCTGGCGGATTTCGGCCTTGCACTGATCGACCGCACGATCACGCAGCCGGATCGCTTGCAGCTTGCCCTGCAATTCGTGGAAGCGGAGGATGAGAGGGGCCAGGTTGATACCGGACGCCCAGATGACCCGCCCATCACGCCGCTCGCCGTAGCGCGCACCGTTGCCGCCCGTGGAGCGGATCAGGAAACCCGCATCTTCCAATTCCCGTTCCGCGCCATTGACGGAACGGGGCGTGAGGCCGATCGCTCGCGCCGTGGTCGCCACCTGGGACCAGACGGCGCATACGCGCCCCTTGCGGTAATCCTCATCCGATGTTCTGAGCACATAATGCCGAACCAGCGCGATGGCCGTCTTGGACAGGCGATAATGAGATTTGGCGACCTGCTCGAACAGGGACAGCAAATCAAAGCGGCCTTGCCCTTCTGGCAGGCCGTCATGCGTGAGGGCGATGCTCATTGCGCTGCCCCCGCATCACCGATACACTGACCCCTCCAATCCCGACCTATGGTTTGGTTCGCCCTCGCGTTGGTGCCAGCCTTCGCGGGGGCTTTATTTTGCCTGGCAGACGGCCTGCGCCGGTTAGACACATGCCCCGCAACCGCTTGATTTCCCGTTGGTCGGAATCGACGGGTTAGACATTTGAAACCCGCCGGATACCTTGATTGTAGAAGCCCGGCTCGGGCCTCCAAAATTCTGGCGAAAGCATACGGTTCACTCGCAACGACCGCGAACCTGGCCGGATCAAATGGCGGGCGCTGCGAAGCGATCGCCGTGGACGAGCAGACCCGCACTGCCGATCATGTCATCGTCCATGCTGACGACCGGGCGACAAATCTGGTTGATCAGAAATCCTTTTATATGGGGTTCCCGTTCTTCCAAATTACCTGGTCATTATTCACGGTGGATCCGGTTTACGGCTTTAGATTAGGGAGAGATCGCTCGGACTGGCTGCGCAGAGAAGCGTTGCGACAGCGATAAAATGAGTCGCATTTTACTCCCTCCTATAAACCGAAGGCTATTGTTGCTGTCCCGTATGGCGCGTACCCTGATGCACGCTCCCGGGACCAAAGGGACATTCCCACCTGCACACCATCATCGGCATGGGACCGGCATCGTCGGCAGCGAAGCGCCAGGCCGTCATGATCGCGCCATCTGCGGCCTTGCTCGGCTCGGCGCGCAAAGTGAGGGTACGGTGTTGCTCGTCGATATATTCAACCATGCTTTCATGCTCGGCGATGTCGAAATGCCGGTGCAGTAACTGGATACCAAATCTATCGAGTGCTTTGTGGAAGACCAGTACGTTCCGAAGCGCATGGAGTACGGCCGTGTCTTTGTCCGATATCGGCTCGACATCGTTGATGTCGACTTCCTTGCTCCAAAGCGTGGGTTGAACGACGATCGTCATGCTATGCCTCCCGTAAAGAATAGTGATCCGATCATGACGCACTACAGTGCTGAAGCCGCCGCCGCCGCATCGCCGCTCCGACAAAACCGAAGCCCACTATCATCATCGCCCAGGTCGCGGCCTCGGGGACGGCGGAGGCGTTGGCGCCGCCGAAGCGCAGCGACCAGCGACCGAGACTACCCTCATCTTTGAGCGTATTGTCCGTGATGGCGAGACGCCAGTCGCCAGCCCGGTCCATGCCATTGAACAGTGAGAAGGGATTGCCAGAGGTTCCATACGCGCCCGATGGCAAAACGGAGATGCCGTTGAGCGCATCGAAGAATGTCGGGTTGACGGCGTCCTCCAGCACATAGTCTCCGTCGAGATCCGTCCCCGTCCCCGTCGGGCTCGCGCGATCGCCCCATGGGTCAGCGAACACGACCGTTGTGCCCAAATGGCTGAGGCTGAAGGTCAGATCACCGGAGAAACTATGTTCCAGGTCGAACATACTGAGTGACAGGCCATCCACCGGACCATGCTCGCCGACCCTGAATATGGACGAGATGCTCTGCTGATCTTGGATAAGGAAACCGTTGTTCTGGGGCGTCACATTGTTGAACGACGCCGTACCCATCAGGTCGTCCCGTAGATCAATCACCCCTAAGTGGTACTCGGCATGTGCGGAAGCGTTGTTGCCACCGAGACCGTTGATCGCGAAGCTTAATTGATAATCGGCAATCAAAATGCCACTGCCGGAGGTTCCAGACCCTGCGCCGAGATATCGCACATCCGAGAGCGCACCGCCGGAGAGAGTTGCGCTCAGAAAGCCCCTACTCAGAAGCGCCGAAGCCTGGTCGGCGAGCAGCTCACCGAACGGCCCGCCCGTGATCGTCGGCCTGGAGAAAGTCAGCGAGTCTATCCCGCTGCCGACGCTGTAAATCCCATCGAGGTTGGTCGACGTCGAAAAGGAGCCCGTTCCGCTTACGCTCAGGCTGCTTCCCTGGAGTTGGTAAGAGAAGTCGAAGGTCGCCGCTTGCACGGGCGCGGCGGCCAGCAGAATGGCGACCGCTAGAGCCTGTATGCCGGTCTTCGATTTAAACATCTTGCTAGCCTCCATACTTTGTCAGTTCAGGCGAAACTGTAGCGGACGTTTTGACGACGCTTGCGGCGCATCGCGCCGCCGACCATGCCGAAGCCCACGATCATCATCGCCCAGCTCGCGGGCTCTGGAACGGCGTTCGGCGTCAGCAGGAAGGCGTGGGTCTGGCCGCCGATCGTGCCATAGCCGGTGATCCAGCCCCGATCGTTAAGGGCGGTGGCGGATGCCAGCGCCCAGCCGCTCAGCGGATCGATCAGGTCGTTGAGGTCATGGAGCACGCCGCCGCTGTAGAGGAAGGCGTGATTGGTATACTCGATATCGTCCACATAGCTCGTCCCCACGACCTCGCCGGCAAGGTTGATGTCGAGGCCGTGGCTGGAGCTGCCGCCGAGTGTGCCGATATCGGTCATCCCGCTGCCGGGCGTGTAGATGAAGGCATGTTGCGCGGTGCCGGCATTGCTCACTCCCGTCACCTGGCCGGCGTCGTTGATGCCATCGCCGACGCTGTCCCTGCCGCCGAGCGTGCCGATGTCAGTCATGCCGCTGCCGGGCGTATAAACGAAGGCGTGGATCGCATCAGTGCCGGTATAGCTCCATCCCGTCACCTGGCCGGCGTCGTTGATGCCATCGCCGACGCTGGAACTGCCGCCGAGCGTGCCGATATCGGTCATCCCGCTGCCGGGCGTGTAGATGAAGGCATGTTCGTCCACGGCGCTGGTAAAGCTCACTCCCGTCACCTGACCGGCATTGTTGATGCCATAGCCTTCGCTAATGCTGCCGCCGAGCGTGCCGATGTCGGTCATGCCGCTGCCGGGCGTATAGATGAAAGCGTCAGATGATGCGGCGAAAGCGTCACTGACCCCCGTCACCTGACCGGCATCATTAATGTCTCGGCCGTAGCTGCTGTCGCCGCCGCCGAGGGTGTCGATATCGGTCATCCCGCTGCCCGGCGTGTAGATGAAGGCATGGGTCCCGGCGGCGGTATAGCTGTATCCTGTCACCTGACCCGCCTCGTTGATGCCCAGACCGAAGCTGGAGCCGCCGAGCGTGCCGAGATCGGTGATGCTGTAGGTCACGGCCGCCGATGCGGTGCCGGCGGTCAGCAGCAGCGCGGCGCCGCAGGCGATGCGTGCGATCATCTTCATGGTCGTGTCCCCTTTTCCTCATGCGCGCGAATCGCCGCGGACGCCGGCCATTCTGGCGAATGCGCCGTCGCGCCGCATCATCCGATCGAATGAGGCGGGGCTATCGACCCGTAAGTATTCGGACGGGCGGTCTCGACATCATCTCCGGCGCAAGGGCGGCCTCTTCAACAAACGAGGTTGAACATGCCGCTTATCAGCGCCGCCAGTTCTGCCCGATTTCGTGCGCCCGTCTTCGCGAGGATGCGTGCAAGATGCGTCTTGAGCGTATTGACGCTGCTGCCGAGCTGCGCGGCCGCCGGGGCCAATCCCGATCCGTCCGCTATATCAGGGGCCGAAAGGAATTGCAGTCCGGGAAAAGTTCAATGCTGTAAAACGCAGGATTGGCTCGCGTCCCTGACGGGCGCACTGCGCTTTCGAATGAGGGTGCCGCTATCGCATAACAGCCTCGGCTACCGACCGACCGCCCCGGAAACGGCTTCGCCGCCATTGCCGCCTCCCGGCTCCGCTACGCTCTACCTCCAGGCGGCAATGGCAACAGAGACAGCAATGCACAAACAATCATACGGACCACTCAGTGCGGGCCGGTCGACTCGATTCCGGACTGGGGCCGAGTGCGCCGAGCAGCCGCGCAACCCTCGCCTCGGCGGCGGTCAGCCCCATAGCCCTCGCGCAACGGGCCGGTTCGCAGGTCGAGTTTGCAAACGGGATCGCAATCTCTTGTTCGGTCAAATTCTGTAACGAAGCCTTTTCGAGCCGGCGCCTCGGAACCGCATCTTCTATCAACACTACCGTTCCGCAAAAGACGGTATAGGGCGGAACCATGGCGCGCCTCTCGCTTTTCCACATCTTCACGCAAAGGAGTTTCCCGGATGGCCGATCTGTCCGCCTTCCCCATCGCCACGCGCTGGCCGGCAAACTATCCCGATCGTATCCAGCTTTACTCCCTGAACACGCCGAACGGGGTCAAGGCGTCGATCATGCTGGAGGAGACCGGCCTGCCCTACGAGCCGCATCTGGTCGATATCGGCGCCAATGAAAGCCACACGCCCGAGTTCCTGGCGCTGAATCCCAACGGCAAGATTCCGGCGATCATCGATCCCGACGGGCCGGGCGGCAAGCCGTTCGGATTGTTCGAATCCGGCGCGATCCTGCTCTATCTCGCCGACAAGAGCGGCAAGTTCCTGTCGCCCGATCCGGCGCTCCGCTACGAAACGATCCAGTGGGTGTTCTTCCAGATGGCGGCGATCGGTCCGATGTTCGGGCAGGTCGGCTTCTTCCACAAGTTCGCCGGGCGCGAGATCGAGGACAAGCGCCCGCTCCAGCGCTACGTCGATGAATCAAAGCGCCTGCTCGGCGTGCTGGAAACGCGGCTTTCCGGTCGGCAATGGCTGATGGGCGACGACTATACCATAGCCGACATCGCGACGCTCGGCTGGGTTCGCAATCTCATCGGCTTCTATGAAGCGGGGACCATCGTCGATTTCGACAGTTTCACCAATGTTTCCGCCTGGCTCGATCGCGGCCTCGAAATCCCCGGCAGGAATTGAGAATTGCATGACGATCATCTCGGTCAATCCCGCGAACGGCGCCGAGCTTGCCCGTTTCGAAGAATATCAGCCTGACCGGATTGACGGGATTCTCGCTGCCGCCATCGCCGCGCAGAAGAAATGGCGCCCCGTCCCGCTTGCCGAACGGGTGAAGCTGCTCATCTCCATCGGCGCGGCCTTGCGCGGGGACAAGAAACGGCTCGCCACGCTCATTACCCGCGAAATGGGAAAGCCGTTCAGGCAGGCCGAGGCCGAAATCGAAAAATGCGCCTTCAATTGCGATTTCTACGCCGAGCACGCGCCCGCGTTTCTTGCCGACATTCCCAGGGATGCCGCCACCAGACGCAGCGCCGTGCTGTTCGAGCCGCTCGGCGTCGTGCTCGCCATCATGCCGTGGAATTTCCCGTTCTGGCAGTTCTTCCGCTTCGCCGCGCCGGCGCTCGCTGCCGGCAACGGCGCGATCCTGAAGCACGCCAATAATGTGCCGCAATGCGCGCTGGCGATCGAGGATATCATGCGCGAAGCGGGATGCCCTGAAGGCCTGTTCCGCACCGTCCTGATCGACTCTTCGAAGGTGGAGACCCTGATCGCGGACGACAGGATCGCCGCCGTCACCCTCACCGGCTCGACCGGGGTTGGCAGGCTCGTCGCCGCGCAGGCCGGGAAACTGCTCAAGAAGCAGGTGCTGGAGCTGGGCGGGTCCGATCCGTTCATCGTGCTTGCCGACGCCAATCTGGACCGCGCGGCGGAGATCGCGGTGCAGGCGCGTTTCAACAATGCCGGGCAAAGCTGCATCAACGCCAAGCGGTTCATTCTCGTCGAGAGCATCGCCGACAGATTCGTCGATCTGCTGATCGCCAACGTTCGCAAGCTCAAGCTGGGCGATCCCATGGCGGAGGACACCACGGTCGGACCCATGGCGCGCGGAAACCTGCGCAACGAGCTGCACGATCAGGTGCAGCGCACGCTCACTGCTGGCGCCCGGCTAAGATTGGGCGGGCACCTGCCGAAAGACCCCGGCTTCTTTTACCCGCCGACCATCATCGACCATGTCAGGCCCGGCATGGCGGCGTTCGACGAGGAAACCTTCGGCCCCGCCGCCGCCATCGTCCGCGCGGCCGATGAGGAAGAAGCGATCACGCTCGCCAATCGCACCGAATACGGCCTTGGCGCATCGATCTGGAGCCGCGACCTCGCCAGGGCGGAAGCGCTGGCGCGGCGCATCGACGCCGGTTCGGTCTTCATCAACGCCCTCGTCGCCTCCGATCCGCGCATTCCGTTCGGCGGCATCAAGCATTCCGGCTACGGCCGCGAACTCTCCGACTTCGGCATCCGCGAATTCGTGAACATCAAGACCCTGTGCATCGATCCGGCTTGATCAGCTCGACCAGTGCCCCTGCGCCAGGCGGGCGAGGATGAGCGCTGAAAGCTGCGCGCGCTCGACCAGCGAATCCACGAACATATATTCGTCCGCCGAGTGGATCGCGCCGCCGCGCACGCCGAGCGTGTCGACCACGGCCAACCCCTGCGCGGCGAGGTTGTTGCCGTCGCACACGCCGCCGCTGTCCTTCCATCGGATATCCAGACCCAGATCGCGGCCGCAGGACCGGGCGAGGTTGAACAGCGCTTCCTGATGGTTGTCCATCGGCTTGGGTGGCCGCGCGAAACCGCCATTCAGATCGACCTGCACGTCATGCGCCTTTGCCACCGCTTCCAGCGCGGCGGCGATTTCCGCTTCGGCCCATTCCTGGTCGAACAAGGTCGCGACCCGCATGTTGAAGCGCAGCACGGCCAGGTCCGGCACGACATTGTTCGCCCCGCCGCCATCGATCCTGGCGGGATTTACCGTGAACCCCGGCTTTTTTCCGTTGAGCGCCGCGAGCCTGAGCGTCAGGTCCGCCGCCGCGACGATCGCGTTGCGGCCGTCCTCCGGATTGCGGCCGGCATGGCTTGCCCTGCCACGGATCGCCACGCTGAAATTCCCGCTTCCCTTGCGCGCCGCCGCCAGCGTTCCGTCCGGCAGGAAACTTGGCTCGAACGCCAGCCCGATCTGGCACCGCCCGGCAGCCTCGCGCAGCAGCGCCGCCGAGCCGAGCGACGAGACCTCCTCATCGCTGTTGATGATCACCTCGATGCCCAGCCGCGCGGCAAGCGGCGATGCCTCAAACGCGGTCAGCGCCGAAAGCAGCACCGAGATTCCGCCCTTCATGTCGGCGACGCCGGGGCCGTTCAACACGCCCGGCTCGCGCCACTGGGTTTGCTGGAACGGGTGATCGACCGGATAGACCGTGTCCATATGACCGACCAGCAGCACGCGCAGCGCCGCATCCTGCCGGGTGGAAAAATGCAGGTTGCGCCCGTGGCGAAGCGCATGATGCTTGCCCGCGGCGTCGATGGCATCAACCGCATCCGGCTCGACCAGCCGGAGATCGCCATCGAGGCTGGAAAAGGCCTCCATCAGCCTGCCCGCCATCGCCTCCAGGCCGACAAGATTTCTGCTGCCGGTGTTGATCGCCGACCATGCGAGCACCTGCTCCAGCATGACATCGCCGCGCCCGGCGAGCGGCGCGAGCATTTCGGCTTCAACGGTGTCGGCGCTCCGGATCACGGGCCGTCAGCCTTTCGCCGCTTCGGCCTTGATCCAGGCGTCGATATTCTTTTCGAGCACGTCGAGCGGCACCGCGCCCTGCCCCAGCACCGCATCATGAAAGTGACGCACGTCGAACTTGGGGCCGAGCGCCTTGGTCGCACGCGCGCGCAGCTCCAGCATCTTGAGCTCGCCGATCTTGTAGGCGAGCGCCTGGCCGGGATCGGTGATATAGCGGTTGACCTCAGCCTCGATATTGGCCGCCGACAGCGCGGTGTTCTCGGTCATGAAGGCAATCGCCTGCGCCTTGCTCCATCCCTTCACGTGCATCCCGGTATCGACGACGAGCCGGCACGCCCGCCACATCTGGTAGGACAGGCGGCCCATCTCCTTCTCCGGCGTATCGTAGAGGCCCATTTCCTCGCCCAGGCTCTCGGAATAGAGCCCCCAGCCTTCGACGAAGGCGGTGAAGAAGGTCGCGTAGCGCCGGAACATCGGCAGCGGCAATTCCTGCTGGATCGATATCTGCTGATGATGGCCGGGCACGGCCTCATGCACCGTCAGCACCGGCACTTCCCAGAACGGCCGCTGGTCCAGATGGCTGGTGTTAACGAAATAGGTGCCGGCGATCCCGCTTTCGGGGCTGCCGTCCATATAATAGGCGGTGGTGTTGCCCTCGGCGGTCTCTGCCGGGATCTCCTTGATGCCATAGGGCAGGCGCGGCAGCAGGCCGAACAGGCTCGGCATCTTGCCGTCGATCGTCTTGGCGAGCCGCGCCACCACCTGCATCAGTTCCTCGGGCGATTTGGCGTAATATTTCGGATCGGTGCGCAGCCTGGCGATGAACGCCGCGCGGCTGGCATAGCCCGCCTTCTTCGCCAGCGCGTCCATCTCCGCGCCGATCCGCGCCACTTCGCGCAGGCCGATGGCGTGGATCTGGTCGGGCGTCAGGTCGGTCGTGGTGTGCTGGCGCGCCTTGAACGCGTAATAGGCGCGACCCTGCGGCTGCGCGGCCATGCCGATCGCGGTCGCGCATTTGGGCGCGTAATCCCTGGTGTAGAAGGCAAGCAGCTTTTCGTTGGCCGGGGTCAGCCGCGTGGCGATCACCGTCTTCGCCCGTGCCTGCAGCTCAGCCCATTCGGTGTCGCTCGCGTCGATCGGCTTGGCGTGCGTGAATGGCTCGTAATAGCGCGTCTTGTCCGGCGGCGCGATCAGCCCGCTGATCGTGGTGTCGAAGCCGGTCATCGCCGCGCACGGCAAACTATATCCGCCGGCGATGGCCTTGCGCGATATCGCGATCACCTCGTCGTTCAGCGCCGGATATTTGTCGTAGCGTGTAAGCAGGCTCTGATAGTCCGCCCTGGTGCGGAACGGCAGGATATCGCCCAGCGACGCGAACATGGTGTGCAGCCCGAAGCGCGCGGAAAACAGGATCATCCGCTGACCGAAGCCATTGGCCTCGATCTGCTCGGCCAGCGATCGGCGCAGGATCGCCTTGTTGGTGCGATCCCCCTCGTCGAGGCCGGTTTCGTTCACCGCGTCCAGCCGCGCGATCAGCACCTTGGCCTCCGCCGCCTGCCGGTCGGCGGCGGCCAGCGAAACGTCGTCCACCTCATTGTCATAGGTGCGCACGCCGAACGACGTCGCCTCGATCGGATGATTGCGCAGATACCAGGCCCAATGATCCTCGACGATCCTGTGCAGGTCATCCGCCGGCGTGCTGTGGGCGGGCGTGGAAAGTGCAAGCAGGGCGGCAGCGAACCAGGGACGGATCATGGCATGGGGCTTCCAGGGCTGGGATGTCGCGATCTTGGCCCGCGCCGGACGCCAAGGCAAGCATGGCCTGTAACTCCCTCTAACGCACCGCACAAAACCATGCTATCGGCGCCCGCATGCTCAACCTGAATGGTATCACGGTCCGCCTCGGCGGGCGCACTATCCTTGATCGCGCCACGGTTGCCCTGCCGCCGCGCAGCCGCGTCGGCCTCATCGGCCGCAACGGCGCCGGCAAGTCGACTCTCATGAAGGTGATGATCGGCCTGCTCGATCCCGATGACGGCCAGATCGATATGCCGCGCGGCACCAAAATCGGCTATATCGCGCAGGAAGCGCCCAGCGGCACGTCCACCCCGTTCGAAACCGTGCTCGCCGCCGATACCGAGCGCGCCGCGCTGATGGACGAAAGCGAGACCTGCCACGATCCCGATCGCCTGGGCGAGATCCACGAGCGGCTGAACGCGATCGACGCCTACACCGCCCCCGCCCGCGCCGCGCGCATCCTCGTCGGCCTCGGCTTTGACGAGGAAATGCAGGGCCGCACGCTCGACAGCTATTCCGGCGGCTGGAAGATGCGCGTCGCGCTGGCCGCCCTCCTCTTCTCGGCGCCCGATCTGCTGCTGCTCGACGAACCGTCGAACCACCTCGATCTCGAAGCGACGATGTGGCTGGAAAGCTTCCTCAAAAGCTATCGCGCGACGATGGTCGTCATCAGCCATGAGCGCGATCTGCTCAACAATGTCGTCGATCACATCCTTCATCTGGAAGGCGGCAAGGTCACGCTCTATCCCGGCGGCTACGACGCGTTCGAGCGCCAGCGCGCCGAGCGCCTCGCCCAGATGGAAGCCGCGCGCGCCAACCAGGCGACCCAGCGCGCCAAGCTGCAGGACTATATCGCTCGCAACAGCGCCCGCGCCTCCACCGCGAAACAGGCCCAGTCGCGCGCCAAGGCGCTCGCCAAAATGCAGCCGATCGCCGCCGCCGCCGAGGATCCGACCCTCTCGTTCGATTTCCCGAGCCCGAGCGAACTGAAGCCCCCGCTCGTCACGCTCGACATGGCCGCCGTCGGCTATGCGGACAAGCCGATCCTCCAGCGGCTCAACTTCCGCCTCGATCCGGACGATCGCGTCGCGCTGCTCGGCCGCAACGGCAATGGCAAGACGACGCTTGCCCGCCTGCTCGCCGCCCAGCTTCCCGCGATGGAAGGCGAGATGACCGCGTCCGGCAAGATGAAGGTCGGCTACTTCACCCAATATCAGGTGGAGGAGCTGGACACGTCCGACACCCCGCTGGAGCACATGACCCGCATCATGAAGGGCATGACCCCGGCCGCCGTCCGCGCCCAGCTCGGCCGCTTCGGCTTCCAGGGCGACAAGGCGCTCACCAAGGTCGGCAAGCTCTCCGGCGGCGAGCGCGCCCGCCTCGCCCTCGCCCTCATCACCCGCGAAGCGCCGCACATGCTGATCCTCGACGAGCCGACCAACCACCTCGACGTCGACAGCCGCGAGGCGCTCGTCCAGGCGCTCAACAATTATGAGGGCGCCGTCGTCCTCGTCAGCCACGATCGCCACATGCTCGAACTCACGGCCGACCGCCTCGTGCTGGTCGACAACGGCACCGCGACCGAGTTTTCAGGCAGCATCGACGATTACACCGATTTCGTCCTCGGCCGAGGGGGCAATGGCGGCACGGTCTCATCGAGCGGCCAGCCGGTCAGCAAGGGCGACCGCAAGGCCGAAAAACGCGCCGCCGCGCAAGCCCGCGAACAGAGCAAGTCGCTGCGCGATGCCGTCGCCGCCGCCGAAAAGGAAATGGCGACCCTCACCACCCGCCGCAGCCAGATCGAACGCGCGATGTTCGACCCCGCCAGCGCCGAACCCGCCGACAAACCCCTCGCCATGGGCGACCTCATGAAACGCCGCGGCGAAGTGGAAAAGAAGCTGGAAGAAGCGGAAGCGCGCTGGCTGGAAGCGACCGAGAAGCTGGAAGCGGCGGGGGTTTGAGGTTGGCGAAATAATAGGTCCTGACCCTAGCCATCTTCGCTCGAAACTTTCTTGTCATTCCCGCGAAGGCGGGAATGACAGGCATTGCGTCGGACTTTACCCGAAACTGACTCGCGCTCGATCGCGCGACCACAACGTGCTTCAAAACACCATTGGCTTTCCCTGCAAGATCAACTAAACTAAGTCTTATAGACTAAGTCTGGAACAATCGCATGGAAACGGTCAACATTCATCAAGCCAAAACCCATTTGTCCCGGTTGATCGATCGCGTGGCTGGCGGCAGCAGCATCGTGATCGCCAAGGCAGGCAAGCCGCTGGCAAAGCTCGTGCCGCTCTCCGCGCCCGAGCCCGGCAAAGCCCGCCGCCTCGGCTTCATGCAAGGCGCAATTCAGGTGCCCGGCGATTTCGATCGGATGGGCGATCGGGAGATTGATGCGCTGTTCGATGGCGGCGATCGTTCGTGAAGCTGCTGCTGGATACCCACGTCCTGCTCAGGGCGGCGGGAGATCCGGATCGTCTGCCTGCCGGGGGCCGGAAGCTGATAGAAGATGCTGAAAACGAACTGATCTTCAGCGCGGCAAGCCTGTGGGAAATCACGATCAAGAGCGGGCTGGGCCGTCCCGATTTCGCCGTGAACGCCCGCCTGCTCCGACGCGGCCTGCTCGATAACGGCTATATCGAACTGCCGATCGCGAGTGAACATGCCGTCGCGATCGACGCCCTTCCCGACATCCACAAAGACCCGTTCGACCGTATCCTCATCGCGCAGGCGACAATCGAAGGCATCAGCCTCGTGACGGCCGACGACGTGGTGGCACAATATCCCGGGCCGATCGTGAAGATTTAAGCCGCGCCATGGTCGACCCGATGAAACGCCGCGACGAAATCGAAAAGAAGCTGGAGGCGGCGGGGGTTTGATACGGTGCCTCCCCCTACCCGTCATCCCCGCGTAGGCGGGGATCCATCTCGACTGAACGCCAAGTCACACCGACTGTCAAACATGGAACAACTAACCATATGAAGTCGATTTCTACAATGATGTCTTGTGTTATCCATTTTTGCGCTAATGTTTTACCATATCAATATGTAATTATTTCGTCCAAGTGACGGACTAGTCCAAATCCTTTCTCGGAATCGCGTTCTAGGGTCGAGACTCGTTCAGAGCCAGACCGCGTCGCCAACGTGACGAAACTGCGGAAGCAAGTTGACATGCTGTGGGACTGCGCCGCATCTCTGTGGGATGAACGACACGGCATCTACCCGCCAATTGATCGACCCCGAACTCCTGCCGCTGCTCGAAGTGTTGCCACCGCTTGCGATGTCAGCCGAAGCCCTGCCGGGAATCCGAAACAGTTTCCGGGGGGCGACTTTGGCGCGCGGCGCACCATCAATCGCTCCGGTCGAGAAAACAGTCGAGGGCCCAGACGGTCCAATCCCGCTGTTCTGGTACGATCCGACGCCAACAGCCAAGGACCGCCCGGTTCTTCTACATATTCATGGCGGCGGTATGGTGATCGGCTCGGCGCGCCAGTCACCGGAGGGTCCGTCAACGCTTGCCGCACGTCTAGGCATCGCGGTCGCCTCGGTCGAATATAGACTAGCGCCGGAAGCGCCCTTCCCGGGACCACAAGAAGATTGCTACGCGGCGCTTGTGTGGCTGGCAGGCCGTGCTGCCGAACTCGGGATCGACCCCAAGCGTATTGCAGTCATCGGTCCGAGTGCGGGTGGCGGTCTCGCGGCGGCGGTGGCTCAGATGGCGCGTGACCGAAACGGCCCCGCGCTGGCGGCGCAAATCCTGGTATATCCTATGATCGACCATCGCGTCGGAGGTGAGGCCGATCCTTGGCGGAACCGTCATACCGGCGAGTTCGTCTGGACCCGCGAAAGCAACCAGTTCGGGTGGGAGTCGCTGCGGGGTGGGTACGAGGTGGACGATGATCGTAGGGGATGGTTCTCGCCAAGCCTTGCCGTGGACCTGGCGGGGCTCCCGCCGACCTGGATCGGCGTCGGCAGCCTCGACCTGTATCTCGACGAGAACCTGGATTATGCCCGTCGTCTTATAGATGCCGGCGTTCCCGTCGAGCTGCACGTCTATCCTGGTGCCGTCCACGGCTTCGATCTGCTCGGCGCATCTCGCGTGGGCAACGACTTCTTGCGGGACATGTTGAGCGGCACTGCCCGCATGCTGGGCTGCAAGGACGAGTAGAATCGAGACTTGTTCAGAGCCAGAACGCGATTGCTGCGGCGAGATGGACCGCTGACAGGAAGTTCCTGGCGAGCTTGTCGTAACGGGTGGCGGGCGATCCGGATCGTCTGCCTGGCGGGGGCCGGAAGCTGATAGAAGATGCTGAAAACGAACTGATCTTCAGCGCGGCAAGCCTGTGGGAAATCACGATCAAGAGCGGGCTGGGCCGTCCCGATTTCGCCGTGAACGCCCGCCTGCTCCGACGCGGCCTGCTCGATAACGGCTATATCGAACTGCCGATCGCGAGTGAACATGCCGTCGCGATCGACGCCCTTCCCGACATCCACAAAGACCCGTTCGACCGCATCCTCATCGCGCAGGCGACAATCGAAGGCATCAGCCTCGTGACGGCCGACGACGTAATGGCACAATATCCCGGGCCGATCGTGAAGATTTAAGCCGCGCCATGGTCGACCCGATGAAACGCCGCGACGAAATAAGGGTCGACAATCTAGCCATCTTCGCTCGAAACTAACCGCCCAATTCCACCTAAGCGTTGAAGTCTGATAAATAATATAGATACTTTCTATAGTATTCTTTAAACTCCTTTGATCTTAAAGGTAGCCCAGATTTTTGGATAACATTCCTTATTATAGAAAAAGCAGACCAATAATTATCGCGTTCTGTGCCGACACAATCACTGGCGCATACAATTACATCAGCACTAACTCTAAGTATTATTTCACAAGCCAGATCTACTTCTTCATCGTTTATATTTCTCCAATCGATCGATCCCACCTCTTGAATTAGAGATAAATCGTTTGGAGGTCGGCCTGCCTTGAGCCTCAAATGCAAAGAAGAAAGATATTCTGAAATCATGGCCTAAACCTGTACCCATCCTGGTAGGACCATCCATGCACCCAGCTCACCGTCGTGCCGCCGGCCGTCGAGACCCGGATTAGCGCGTAGCCGCCGGCGCCGTCGTCCCCGCCATAGGGCTGGTTGTCGTTAGCGACCTCCGGGCTCAGCCAGATCCACTCCGCCTTGACGTCGGCCACCGCAGCCAGCTCTCCACCGCGCGTTCGCGCGCCTGTAGCGCCCGTAACCCGTCTCGGATGACTTCGCTCTCGCTCGCATAGGCGCCGGAGGAGACCCGCGCCTTCACCAGCGCTGCCATCTCGGTTGGAAGCGTAATGCTAAGCTGTCGGGTGGAACGCATCGAGAGACCTTGTTTACAAAATAGGACTTAATCCCATCATTCAATCTGGCAACGACAAAGTGCCATTTGCGAAACGCCCCTGTCCTACACGGTGCCGTTCATGCCATATTTCCCAATGTGGAGTATCCCCCTTCAACCGCCGTGCCTGCCCGAGCCAGCTACCGTGTCAACTTCGTCAATCCGCTACATTCCGCATTCTATCACGACGCCGAAACACTCTCGACCCTGTCAACTTCGTCAAGCCGCCGCGCTCCGCATCAGCGTCAACATTGTCAACTTCGTCCCGGCCACGCGCTCCATCGGTCGGTATCCGGAGGCGAAATAGCGTGAACTTCGTTACCTTTGCCGCCGCATCCGTATCATGGCGGCCCACCGCGTCAACATTGTCAACTTCGTCCTCACGGGTGTTCGGCTCAGCGGTCCCGGAAAGCGATTTTGGTGTGAACGGTGTGTGAACTTAGCCCGCCGCCGTCCCATCACAACCATCGCTGCCACACAAAAAAATGCGCGCGCGAGCGTGTCAACTTCGTCAACCGCTGCCCGGATCGGCGACAGGCAAAGGACTCGCGCTGCGGCCCGCTTCGGGGCTAAGGCGCCCTCACCTTGGCCGCAGCGATCCCCTCTTACGACCTCATCATCCTCGGCGCGGGCGGCGCGGGGCTGATGTGCGCCGCCATTGCGGGGCAGCGCGGCCGGCGGGTGCTGGTGATCGATCATGCCGACGAGCCCGGCAAGAAGATCCTGATTTCGGGCGGCGGGCGCTGCAACTTCACCAATATCCACACCGCGCCCGATCGCTATCTGTCCGCCAATCCGCACTTCGCCAGGTCCGCGCTCAGCCGTTACCGGCCGGAGGATTTCATCGCGCTGGTCGACGCCCACGGCATCGCCTGGCATGAAAAGACGCTCGGCCAGCTGTTCTGCGACGGCCCGGCCAGGCAGATCGTGGCGATGCTGCGCGACGAATGCGCGAAGGGCGAAGTTGACATCCAACTCGGCCAGCCGGTCCGCGCCGTCGCTTATGCCGATGGCCGCTTCGCCGTCACGCGCGACGGCGCCGTCCACAGCGCATCCAGCCTCGTCATCGCCACGGGTGGCCCGTCGATCCCCAAGATGGGCGCCACCGGCTTTGCCTATGATCTCGCGCGGCAGTTCGGCCTCAAGGTGGTCGAGCCCCGCCCTGCCCTCGTCCCGCTCACCCTGGGCGGCGAAGAGACGCTGTTCCGCGAGCTTTCGGGCGTCTCGACCGAGGTGATCGCCCGCTGCGGCAAGGCCAGCTTCCGCGAGGCCGCGCTGTTCACCCATCGCGGCCTTTCCGGCCCAGCGATCCTGCAGATCTCGTCCTACTGGAAGCATGGCCAGCCGGTCGGCATCGATTTCCTGCCCGGTCAGGATGATGGCTGGCTGATCGCGGCGAAGCGCGGCAAACCCCGTTCAACCCTGCGCGCGATCCTGGGCGGCCTGCTGCCGGACCGGCTGGCGCAGACGCTGGCCGAACGCCTCGCCCTCGCCGGCGAACTCGCCAACCTTGCCGACCGCAGGCTGGAGGACGCCGAACGTCGCCTCGCCGACTGGCGCTTCAATCCCAATGGCAGCGAAGGCTTCGCCAAGGCCGAGGTCACGATCGGCGGCATCAGCACCGCCGGGCTGTCCTCGCAGACGATGGCGGCGAAATCGGTTCCCGGTCTCTACGCGATCGGCGAGGCGGTGGACGTCACCGGCTGGCTCGGCGGCTATAATTTCCAGTGGGCCTGGGCAAGCGGCCATGCGGCGGGAATGGCCGTGTAGCCACGGGTGAACCGGCCGAGATTATCGTCGGCATGAGCCGCCATCCATGCGATAGGATCGGAAGCGAAGCCCAGGGTAACCGATGCACATATTGCTGATCGAAGACGATGAACGGGTCGCCGGCCATATCAGCGCCGGATTGCAGGAGGTGGGGCATCTGGTCGACCGCAGCGCCGATGGCCGGGATGGCCTGTTCAAGGCCGCGGGCGAGCAATATGACGTCATCATCCTCGATCGCATGCTGCCGCGTGGATCCTGGGAGTCACGATCCTGCTGGGCGCGATCGGCGGTGCTTTCATGAGCGTGGCCATCGGACGGCGGATCGATGCCGTGAGCACGGCAGCGCGACGCGTGATCGGGTGATGGAGCGCTTCTATCGCATCCCATCCACTGCCGGCGCGGCCGGCGCCGGTCTCGGGCTCAGCTTCGTTTCCGCAGTGGCGGCACGACATGGCTCGACGATCGTCCTTGGCGATGATTCTCCCGGTCTGAGGGTTACGTGGTCTTTCCGCGGTTCAGGAATTTGACGATCGCTTCCGCGCTCCGTTCAGCCGCGCCCTCTATGTCCGCGCCACAGGACTCAACGACGGCCGCGCGCTGGAGAGGCGCGAACGCCGGATGCAGATCCGCCGCCCGCTCGATAGCGGGCATTATATCGCGAGGCCGCGAGACGACTTCACCAAGCGTCCAGAACAGATAATCAGGATTGCCCTTCCAGTCTGTGTCATGCGTGTCGATGAACACGCAGGGCCGCGGCGTCGAAAGATATTCGTAAACCTGGCTGCTGACATCGCCCAGATAGATATCGGCTTCGGTCGTGTAGCTCATATCCGTCAACTTGGGCGATCCGAGGTCGACGATGATCTTGCCAGGCTCGGCGAGCGCTTCCCACTTTGCTTTTGCCGCGTCGCCGGCGTTGTGGAATAATCGCATATGCGGCGCGACGATCAGGTTGAAGCGGTCCTGTGCGCGAAATGCCTCGATCACCTGTTCCGCGATGCCCCAGGACGATAATGGAAGCCGGAAATGCGGGGCGTAGAGAACGGTAGGGCGGCCATTGCCGAAGGACGATAGCCGCTGGCTGCCGAGACGGCTAAGCAGATCGAACTTCACATAGCCAGTCACCGCATAATCGCCCGGACGGGCGGTTCCCGCCTCGAGCAGGCGCCGCTCGCTCTTCTTGCCAGCGACGAGGAGGAAATCGAACCGGATATCGCGCGGATCCTGCGTGATCGCGCGATCCCCCGCGCCATGCGGCGTAAAGATCAGCTTCGTGCGCCTGCTCAGGAACGGCTTGATCATCGTCGTGGTCCGCTCGGGAACGACGATCGCATCGAAGCGGCGCAGATAGGGCAAAGCCGCAATCAGCGTCTGCGACCGTTTTTCGCCACGACCTATGCCGCCGCCCCTGAACGACAGCCACCGGAAGGGTTTCTTGAGACGGACCAGCGACACGTCGAGATCAGGATAGGCCTGTCGCACGCGCGCGATCTGCTCATCGTGGCTGTCGCTGGTCGTCGCGACCTCTATCTCGATCGCCGGCGCGAGCCGGCGCAATTCGGCAGCGATCGGCAGCGAATGGAAAACGTGATGGGGCTCGCCGACGAACAGAAATAATACGCGCATATTTGGACCGCTGATGCAAGGACTGCGCACGCTTTCCACGGCAAGATTGTGGTCAGATGGGCCCAACATGTATTTTGCCAAATGCTCCGCAGGCTCAGCGCAGCGGCCGCGCTGCGCCTCACCCTTCATCAATGGATCGTCGTCAGAAACGATAGTTCGCGCTGACCGTGAAATTGCGTGGGGCGCCGTAGCGATATTGTTCGTAGAAGCCAACCTGGGCGTAATATTTCTTGTCGAACAGGTTTTCGATATTGGCCTGAATCTGCAATGCCTCGGTAACGTCATAACGTGTCATCAGGCTGACCAGCGCGTATCCATCCTGCTGAAAACGGTAGGGCGCCAGCGTGACCGGGTTGCTGCCCGGCGAATAGGCCTTGCTGCGATAGTTGACGCCGCCGCCAATGGTAAGATCGCTGAGCGCGCCCGGCAATCTGTAGGTCGTGAACAGCTTCAGCAGCCTGCGCGGCTGATCGACGACGGCGACAGTTCCGTCCTGATCTTCGGCCTTGAACTGGCTGTAGCCGAAATTGACGTTCCAGCCTTCGATCGGCTCGCCGGTGACCTCGATCTCGAAGCCCTTGCTGATCACGCCGTTGGCGGCCTCATAATAATTCTGCGGCAAGCCGCCCGGCGGCGTGATCATGCCGGCGATAACCGCGAGATTGTCCTGCTTGACGCGGAACAGCGCGATGGAGGTCTGCAGCTTCTCGTCGAGGAAAGCGCTCTTCAGGCCGATCTCATAGGCCTTGCCCTCAACCGGGTCGAGCTGGTTGAAGTTGATGTCCAGCGCGTTCTGAGGCTGGAAGATCCTGGTGAAGCTCGCATAGAGACGATGGTTCGATGTAATGTCGTAGAGCGCGCCGATATAGGGAATGAACACGCCTTTATCGCCATAGTCGCTGATGACGCCATAGCTCAGGCCCTTCTGCTTCCAGCTCGCGATACGGCCGCCGCCGATCAGCTTGAGCGCGTCGGTGATGTTGGCGCGCAGCGCGCCGTAAAAGCCGGTCTGCGTCACCTTCTCCTCGACCGCGTGGAACGGGGTCGTGGAGAAGCCGGGGTCGGGATAAGCCGTGCCATCCCAATACTGATAGTCCGTGCCCGGTGGAAAGCTCAGCGCCGCGAAGCTGTCATTATAGCGCTTTTGCACGCTGCGCAGGGCCCCCAGCACCAATTCATGATCCCGGCCGAACAGATTGAAGTTGCCTTTGATCTGGGCGTCAAAGCTGTTCTGCACGCTTGAGCCGCGATCCTTGTAGGGGAAGCTGTACTGGATGTCGCCGGTCACGACGTCGACCGTGCCGGACAAATAGAGGAGCTCCGCCTTTTCCGCATTCTTCAGCCGGTTGTAGTTGGCGGTGATGCTCCAGTTCTCGTCGATCTCCTGCCGCAGCGTGGCGAAGATGTTCTGGTTGACCGTGTTCCAGTAGGTCCAGTCCGCCGTCGCGCTCTTCGAGCGGGGCCAGTCGGTTATGGTGCCGTCGCTGTAGAAGTTCGGCAAATTGCCCCATGCGGGCGCGTCGGGCTTGCCTTCCTGATGGATGATACCGGCGCGCAGCAGCGTGGTGTCGGTGAGGTCGGCGTCGACGACGCCGTAAAGGACGAACTTCTTGTTTTTGTAGAGGTCGATATAGCTGTCGCCCTGCTCGTACCGGCCCACGGCGCGCACGCGAACCCGGCCGTCGGAGGTGATGGCGCCGCCAACGTCGCCCGACAGGCGCACGGTATCCCAACTGCCGTAGCTGGCGTTGGCATAGCCGGTCCAGTCCTGGCTGTCGGCGTGCTTGCGGACGAAGTTGACCGAGGCGGAAGGATCGCCTGCGCCGGTCAGCAAGCCGGTCGCGCCGCGCACAACCTCCACGCGCTCATAAACCGACACGTCGATGCTGGTCTCACCCGCGCCGCCGGCCAGGGTCCACGCCAGGGGCACGCCGTCGACCTGGATGTTCTTGATCTCGAAGCCGCGGGCGTAGAACTGGTTGCGGATGTCATCGAGCTCGTTGATCGACACGCCGACGCTGTTGGTGAGCACGTCCGCGACGCTGACAAGATTCTGGTCGCGGATGCGCTGCGCCGTCATGATGCTGACGGACTGCGGCGTTTCGCGGACGGTCAGGCCGAGCCCGGTCGCGGTGTCGATCTTGTTCGGCAAGGTGTACTTGCCGGTGACGATGATCGTGTCGTCATCGGACCCCGCGCCGTCGGCCATCGCGATCTGTGTCTGCGCCAATGCCGGCTGCGCGATTGTGATGGCGGCGCTTCCCAGAAGCAGCAACCCGTGAATTGATTTCATTATACGAACCCCATTTATAAACTGTCTCGCCCGCTTCCGGTTAGGGCGAAAACGCTCCGTTCAGGCCGGACGCCCGGCGCAATGTCTGATTTCCGAAGAACCCCTGGATCAAGCGAGGATCGCCCTAGATTAAATGATAATAGGTCGCAATAGCGTTTTTGTTCAGGAGAGGGACGGAGGATGGAGTTCGGCTCCCCCAAATCTCCAGCCATGCGCGTTTGTTCCTGGCATTTCCTCTTTGCGCGGTTAGACAAGGCCGATGCCCAGGATTCTCGTCGATGCTGATGCCTGCCCCGTGAAGGATGAGATTTACAAGGTCGCCTTCCGGCACGAGGTGCCGGTTACCATCGTCAGCAATAGCCACCTTCGCGTGCCGGCCCATCCGCTGATCGACCGGATTGTGGTCAGCGATGGTTTCGATGCGGCGGACGACTGGATCGCCGAGCACGCCGATGCGGGCACGGTGGTCGTAACGGCCGATATCCTGCTTGCGGATCGCTGCATCAAAGCGGGAGCTCAGGTGATCGGGAGCAACGGCAAGCCGTTTACCGCCAACTCGATCGGCAGCGCGGTCGCAACCCGCGCAATCATGGCGGACCTGCGCGCCGGCGGCGATGTCATCGGCGGGCCGCCACCATTTTCCAGGACAGACAAGTCGCGCTTCCTCCAGGCGCTCGACGAAGTGCTGGTGCGGCTGAAGCGCGGGGGCCGCTAGCAAGCTGTTGCCAATATCATTCCCGTGAAGGCAGGAATCCATATTCTCTGACGATGCGAATCTATCGGAAACGTCGGAGTTTATGGATTCCCGCCTTCGCGGGAATGACAGATGACTTTTTCAACACTAGACCAGTAGCTTGTCCATCGTGATCGGCAGGTCACGGATACGCATTCCGGTGGCGTGATAGACTGCATTGGCGATGGCCGCTGCAGTTCCCACATTGGCGAGTTCTCCCACACCTTTTACACCAATTGGGTTAACTTGGGTATCAACCTCGGGGACCATGATAATATCGACCTGGGGAATGTCAGCATTCACCGCGATGAGATATTCCGCAATATTATCGTTGACATAGCGCGCCCGCTTTTCATCGATTTCCGTCGCCTCCAGCAGTGCTGAGGCCATGCCCCAGATCATCCCGCCCAGATATTGGCTGTGGGTCGTGCGTGGATTGACGATGCGCCCTGCAGCGAACGCGCCGGTCATACGGGGAACGCGAATTTCCCGGGTCAGCCGATGGATACGGACCTCGACAAACTCCGCGCCAAACGCCGCCATAAGCGGCTTTTTCTCGTTGCCGCCCCCTCCACTCATGCTTCCTTTCGAAAGCTTTTCGACAGCATCAGGCGGGCTGCCGGGGGGCGCCCATTCGGCATATTCCTCGATCCGGTTGGTGCCGAGCTTGCGGAATGCAGCGGTAAGCTCGCCGGGTTTCGGCATGGTGCCGCCGAAGCGCGCGACGATCTTGTCGGCTGCGCCATGAACGGCGGAGCCCGCGCTCGCGGTCGTCATGGAACCTCCAGCTACCGGAGCAGGCGGCAACTTGCTGTCGCCCATCGCGACGGTCACGTTGACAGGATCGATACCGAGCCTCCGCGCGGCGATCTGCCCCATTGCGGTATAAGCGCCAGTGCCGACATCGTGCGCGGCAATCTCGACATGCGCCTTGCCATCGGCCGTCAGGATCACGCGCGCCGCGGCGGCGGTCAGGTTCGTCGGATAGGTCGCGGTCGCGCAGCCATAGCCGATCCGCCAATCACCATCCCGCATGGATGCCGGCCTGGGATCACGCTTTTTCCAGCCGAACGCTGACGACGCCTGGTCGAAGCACTCCATCAGTGACCGGCTGGTGTAGGGTGCACCCGTCACCGGGCTTTTCATCGTGTCATTGATCCGGCGCAGCTCGACGGGATCGATTTCAAGCGCGACGGCGAGTTCGTCCATCGCGCTTTCCAGCGCATACATATACGGCACTTCGGGAGGGGACCGCATGAAGCCGGGCGTGTTGCGATCGGCCTTCACGATCTGAACCCGCGTGGAAATATTGGGCACGTCGTACATTTCGACGCTCTTTTCCGTCCCTGCCACGGAATAGTCATCGAGTCGGGAAGTGACTTCCCATCCCTCGTGGCCGTAAGCGACCAACTTGCCCTTCTTGTCGGCCGCCAGCCTGACCCGATGGCGTGTCTCGGCGCGATAGGTGGTGACCGAAAAGCCCTGGTCGCGCGGAATGACGAGCTTTACGGGGCGCCCCACCTCACGCGCGGCCTGCGCGATCAGGGCGGTGCGCTGGGTCATCACACCCTTGGAGCCAAATGCCCCTCCCACATAGGGATTGACCACGTGGATCCGGGACTGGTCAACGCCGAGTTGCCTGGAAAGCCCGCCCGCCAGACCATAGACGAACTGGCTGGGCTCATAGAGCGTCAACATGTCGCCCGACCAGCTCGCCGTGGTAGTGAACAGCTCCATAGGATTGTGGTGCTGCGGCGGCGTGCGATATTCCTGATCGATCTTGACCGGCGCCTGAGCGAAAGCCGTTTCGAAATCGCCGACCTTCTTGTCCTTCGACGCGAGCGACGGCGGCTGGACCGTCTGGGCGGTCGGGCTGTCGAGTGAGGCGGCGGGCACGCGCGCATCGTAACGGACCACGATCCGGCGGGACGCGTCGCGCGCGATTTCGTAGCTTTCGGCGAGCACCATGGCGATGATCTGGCCGTCATTGTAAATATCCGGCCCCACCAACGGCATGTTCGAATCCGATACCGGGCCGCCCTTCGTGAAGTGCGGCACGACCTGGCGCTTTGGTGCATTGTGGTGGGTATAGATTTTGAAGACCCCGGACATCGCCTCGGCCGGGGCGGTATCGATCGACGCAATGCGACCCAGTGCAATGGCGCTGGTCAGGAAATAGGCGTGAAGCGGATTCTGCACCGGCATGTCCGATGCGTAAAGCGGCTTGCCGGTGACTTTTGCCGCGGCCTCAGACCGGACAATCGGATCACCCATGTTGGCGAGCGGTTTGGGAGCGGCGGTGTTGGCTGTCGGCATCGGATTCAAACCTTCATGTCGCGGGCTTCGAGCAGCGCCCGCACCAGCGTCGCCTTGCCAAGCGCTACCTTGAACCGATTGTGCTGGCGCGGTCTGGCATCCGCGAATTCGGCGTCCGCTGCAGCCGTGGCATTTGCCTCCGTCAGCGGCTTGCCGCGCAGCATTTCTTCGGCTTTGCGGGCACGCCAGGGAATGGTGGCGACGCCGCCAAGGCCAATCCGCACGTCGCGCAGGACATCTCCATTGAGGTCAAGCGCGACCGCAGCACTGGCATTGGCAAACGCGTAGGATTCGCGGTCGCGAATCTTGCGATAGAGCGAACGCCGCCACGCGCCGCCCGGAATGACGAAGCCCGTGATCAGTTCGCCGGGTTTCAGATTATTCTCGATGTTCGGCGTGTTTCCCGGCAGGCGATGGAGATCGGCAAAGCGAAGACTGCGCGGGCCGTTCGCGCCCAGCACCTCGACGAGCGCATCAAGCGCGATCAGCGCCTGTGCCCAGTCACCCGGATACATCGCGATGCATTGATCGCTGGTGCCGAGCACCGCATGGCCGCGATGGAAACCGTCCAATGCCGCGCAACCACTGCCGGGCGTGCGCTTGTTGCATTCGGTATAGCTTGTGTCCCTGAAGTAGGAGCAACGTGTCCGCTGGAGAACGTTGCCGCCGACCCGCGCCATGTTCCGCAATTGCGCGCTCGCGGCAAGCCAGAGTGATTGGCTCAGCACCGGATAGTCCTTCAAAAGGATCTCATTGGCCGCAAGTTCAGCCATCGAAACGAGCGCTCCGATGCGAAGCCCCGCATCGGTGCGTTCGACCTTCCTGTACGCCTTGCCTTGGATCCGCGTGATATCGACGAGCTGGGCCGGGTGAATCACGTCCAGCTTCATGAGATCCAGAAGCGTGGTGCCGCCAGCGAGATAGGCCGTGTCCGCCCCGGCGACACCGCGGGCCCGGATCGCTTCTGCCGCCTCGGATGGGCGCACATATTCGAACGGCCGCATCAACCCTGCCCCATTTTTGCTGCAGCCTGTTTGATGGCGGCCACGATGTTCGGGTAAGCGGCGCAACGACAGAGATTGCCGCTCATATATTCGCGGATTTCGGCGTCGTCATGCACATGGCCCTCGTGGACGCAGGCGACGGCCGACATGATCTGGCCCGGCGTGCAATAGCCGCACTGAAACGCGTCATGATCGATGAAAGCCTGTTGCATCGGATGCAGGCCGCTGGAATCTTCCAGTCCCTCGATCGTCACGACCTTCGTTCCCTCGGCGGCCACCGCCAGCGTCAGGCAGGACAAATGCCTTTCGCCATCCACGTGGACCGTGCACGCGCCGCACTGGCCGTGATCGCATCCCTTCTTCGATCCCGTCAGTCCCAGTTTCTCCCGCAGCGCATCGAGCAACGTCATCCTTGTATCGACCGCAAGGCGGTGTTGCCGCCCATTGATCTCAAGCGTGATATTGCTGATCCTGGGATCCATATGTTTTCCCACTGTGGTGGCTGTCTTTGCGGTTGCCGGCGCGATTGCCGCCACCACGGGCAAGGCCGTCGCACCCGCGGAGAGAAAGCTTCTCCGGCTTACGTCCAATATGCGTTCGTCGTCCATGAAAATGCGCTGCCGCCATCGACTCTGTTGATGGCGAAACTAACAGGCGAGGCGATTGTTCATCGCAATATCTACGATACCGTAACAACGCTGGCTTGCGGCGGCCGATTCTTCGTCTTAATCCGGAATAAAACCTGCCAATAGGGGTGAGCGGTCACACCCCGGAGAGGTCGCATGAGTCAGAATTGTTATCCTGTCCCAGCCGAATGGGCCAAGGACGCGTTGGTCGATCGCGCCAAATACGAAGCGATGTATGCCGAAGCTGCATCCGATCCGGACACGTTCTGGAAACGCGAAGCGGGACGCATCGATTGGATCAGCCAGTTTACCCGCGTAAAGGAAACGAGCTTCGACGAAGCGGATTTCGGTATCAAATGGTTTGCGGACGGTACGCTCAATGTCTCGGCTAATTGCCTTGACCGGCACCTTGCGGAGCGTGGCGACGAAATCGCGATATTGTGGGAAGGCGACGATCCCACCGAAAGCCGCGCCATCACGTATCAGGAGCTTCATGCCGATGTCTGTCGTTTCGCCAACGCGTTGAAGGACAACGGAGTCCGCAAGGGCGATCGGGTAACTCTTTATCTGCCGATGATTCCGGAAGCTGCTGTAGCCATGCTGGCGTGTGCCCGGATCGGGGCGATCCATTCCATCGTATTTGGCGGATTTTCCCCCGACGCCCTCGCCGGCCGTATTCAGGACTGCGATTCCAGGCTGGTGATAACTGCGGATGAAGGGTTGCGCGGCGGCAAGAAAGTGCCTCTCAAGGCCAATGTCGACGAGGCGCTGAATCATTGCAATTCGGTCGAACGGGTCATTGTCGTGCGGCGTACCGGGGGCGGCATCACGATGCAGCGCGGACGGGACATCTGGTATCACGTCGCGCTCGACGAGGCGGCCGCGGAATGCCCGCCCGAGCCGATGAATGCGGAAGATCCGTTATTCCTTCTCTACACATCCGGATCGACCGGAAAGCCAAAGGGTGTGCTGCACACCACCGGGGGCTATCTCGTCTGGGCCTCGATCACCCATCAGCTCGTATTCGACTACCGCCCGGGCGAAATCTATTGGTGTGCGGCCGACATCGGCTGGGTTACCGGCCACAGCTATGTCGTCTACGGCCCGCTCGCCAACGGCGCGACCACGCTGATGTTCGAAGGCGTGCCGAACCATCCCGATTTCAGCCGTTTCTGGCAGGTGATCGACAAGTATAAGGTGAGCATCTTCTACGCTGCGCCGACGGCGTTGCGTGCCCTCATGCGGGAGGGCGACGAATGGGTGAACAAGACGAACCGCTCGTCCCTCAAGCTGCTGGGGTCCGTCGGCGAGCCGATCAATCCCGAGGCATGGGAATGGTATTACAGGGTCGTCGGCAACAGCCGCTGCCCGATCGTCGATACCTGGTGGCAAACCGAAACGGGCGGCGCGATGATCACGCCCCTGCCGGGCGCCATCGATCTCAAGCCGGGCTCCGCCTCCAAACCTTTTTTTGGAGTGAAGCCGCAGATCGTCGATGCCGACGGCAAGGTGCTGGAAGGCGCGACGGAGGGCAATCTGGTCCTCACAGATTCCTGGCCCGGCCAGATGCGGACGGTATGGGGCGATGCCAAGCGCTTCTTCGAGACCTATTTCACGACCTATCCCGGCAAATATTTCACCGGCGATGGCTGCCGCCGCGATGAGGACGGCTATTACTGGATCACCGGGCGCGTGGATGATGTCATCAATGTTTCGGGTCATCGCATGGGCACGGCCGAGGTGGAAAGCGCGCTCGTCGCCCATGCCAAGGTTGCCGAAGCGGCGGTCGTCGGAATGCCACACGACATCAAGGGCCAGGGCATCTATGCCTATGTCACGCTCAACACCGGCGAAACGGGCGACGACGTCCTTCGCAAGGAACTCGTCCAATGGGTTCGCCATGAGATTGGCCCCATCGCGACGCCCGACGCCATCCAGTTCGCGCCCGCCCTGCCCAAGACCCGCTCGGGCAAGATCATGCGGCGCATCCTGCGCAAGATCGCGGAAGGCGACGTTTCCAGCCTCGGTGATACTTCAACGCTGGCGGACCCGACTGTCGTCGAAAGCCTGATCGAGAACCGGCAAACCACCTGAAAGTCTATAGACGAGGACCCGCTAGCTCGCCGCGAGCACGACGTTCAAACGCTGATCTTCCCGCTCGTCATTATCGCGGTGCAGCATGAAAGCCCGAGCCGAATAGCGCACGGACAATTGCTGATGGGCCGATGCGGCTTCGGGTTCGTTGCACGCCAATGCCCTATGCGCCTCCTGGCGCGCGCGCATCATGCAATATTCGAGTTCTGTTCCCGACATGACGAGGCCCTCTCCAATTTATTATGACGTTGACTATATGCCCATTAACCATGTCTGTCTGGTGACAATTTTCTGCCGGACGACAGCTGGTGCAGCGGATGAGGCAAGGTGGCCACAACCCCTTAACAACAGGTAAAGATGATTCAGGAAAGTGGCCTGTTGATCCGCGACGGTGGCGGTTTCGCTTTGCGAAGTGACAGTGGGCGAACATTGCGACTCGAGCTGTCCCGCATGCCAGTGGATCTCATTGAAAAAAGGGTACGCATCTCCGGCGCACTGGATTCCGATGGAGTGGTCGCCGTCGAGGCCATTTCCGCTTGCCGGTAATGGGGCAAATGCCGGTGACGTTGATCGAAATGCAAAACCGCTGCCCAACCAGCGCTGGAGCCTGGACTTCGTCCACGATCAGCTCGCGTCAGGCCGTCGGTTCCGGGTTCTGAACATCGTTGATGACGTGACCCGGGAGTGCCTGCGGGCAGTGCCGGATACCTCAATCTCAGGACGCAGGCTCGTGCGCGAGCTGGCCGATCTGATCGCCGAGCGCGGCAAGCCTGGCATGATCGTCAGCGACAACGGCACGGAACTGACGTCCAATGCTGTGCTCGCATGGTGCGGGGAGGTCGGCGTGGAGTGGCATTATATCGCCCGGGGCAAGCCGATGCAGAACGGCTACGTCGAGAGCTTCAACGGCCGCATGCGCGACGAACTGCTCAACGAGACCCTGTTCCTCAGCATGGACCATGCCCGCGTCCAGATCGCGGCATGGGTGGAGGATTACAACCACGAACGGCCACACTCAGTCCTTGGATACGAGACCCCGGCGGCATTCGCCGCCGCACTGCATAAGCAATGGCCTGCTCCGCTACGCCCTACGGGCTCCGCTATACAGGCCATTGCTTACCCCGCGCTCATGCGCAACAAAACGGCCCGGCTCTAATCCCAGCTGGTGGAAAACTGGGGATCATATCAGAAGGGTACTATGTTACGCGAACGAAGCAGACACTCTGCGTTTTCTATATCTAAAGGCACCGCCAAGAATCCCAAAGCCTGCGAGCATCATTGCCCACGATGATGGCTCTGGAACAGAAGGACTGGACGTTGAAAGGGCAGTAATGGTGCCAGTAAAGTGACCATCATTCTTGAATGACACCAT